>OGOU01001453.1_pt1 | contig 18467 bp, 21 predicted proteins | sample 1552721 | NCBI WGS metagenome assembly OGOU01 (sample SAMEA2580176, study PRJEB22360) | human gut metagenome | biome: human gut; feature: human-associated habitat; material: faeces | place: Denmark | collected 2008/2010
TATCCGGCTGAACCCTGAATTTTTCAGCGAATGGCATCAGTCGGAAACCGCAAAGCTGTTTGCGCCGCCGCTCTTTCGGAATAAAAGGAAGGCTTCGGGTTACTTCTTTTAGCGGTGTTGGGGCAATCGGCAGTCGGTGAAGCTACGTCGCAAGGGGCATCTGTCGGACATACCGAATTGGAGTTATGGCACGGAGCACTGATTTTCCTTTGCAAAGTTAGGTCGCCAACTCACCGCTCACTAAATACAGGTGTGCGCTCCGCGTTTCCTCGGTTTTCGGTGCCCTGCAAACACGAGATAAATATTTGTTCGGGTTCAAACAGCTTCCCACTTGATTGCACGTAAAATCAAAAGTGCTTCGGCACATAACTCTAAATCAATTCGTTATGATACAATCCGACAAACGCCCCGTACAGAGCGACTTCGCAAACATCTCCGACTACTCGCAGAAATGCCCCGACGGAGCAAGAAAGTTCTTCGCTTTCGTTCACTTCACCGATGACTCGACTTGTCTCTGGTCAAACATCTTCACTCGCAATCGCTCATTCGCTACAATGCTTGTGATAGAAAAATTCGGCGACTGCCTCGAATACATCAGCAGCATCAATATCCACGAATCGGAATATTGAACGACCCGACCCACCTACGGCGGCTCCCACTTCGGGAGTCGCCTTTGCTGTCTTTTTCCCGGTCAGCGCTCGACCGTACATTTGCAATGTACTTATTCAAGCACTTCTCTATGACACAGACAATCTCGATAAATTTCATCGTGCCCCAATCGTGGCCCGATATGTCCGATAAACAGCTGCGCTATGTTTATCAGCTCATTGCACAGGACTTCGCCATCGACGAGGTCAAGACACTTTTCTTGCTCAAATGGAGCGGCGCAAAGGTCATTGGCCGTCAGGACAGTGGCGCTTACCTTATGAAATTCGGCAAGACGTTGTTTGAGGTTACACATCTAACACTCGCCGAGCTGCTGACTAACCTCGACTGGCTCGGTCAGCCGCCCATCGTGCCGGTGCGCCCGTCAAAGCTGAACCGTCGCGAGGCTCTGCCCGCCGACTTTCAGGGAGTGCCCTTTGAGTCGTTCATTGTCTGCGACAACTACTATCAGGGCTACTTGCAGACCCAACAGGAATACCTGCTCGACGAGATGGGCCGCGTCATGTATCAGGATGCAAAGCTCAACTTCTCGCCGTGGCAGCGCGTAGCCATCCTTTACTGGATGGTCGCGCTCAAAGACCTTTTCGCAAGGCAATTCCCCGATTTCTTCCAACCGGCAGGATCCGCCACAGACGGAAACCTGCTCGGTTCTACTCCGGCATCGGTCGAAGCGTCGATGAACGCTCAAATCCGCGCCCTCACAAAGGGCGACGTTACCAAGGAGGCCGAGGTGCTGGCCCTCGACACTTGGAGAGCGCTCACCGAACTTAACGCCCAGGCCAGGGAATACAAAGAGTTGAACGCCAAAACCAAAGCGAAATGACACAGCAGCTCAAAGGCCGATGGGACGCGGCGGCTTTCTTCGAGAAGCTGACCGCCACAAACCGCCTCGCTATCGCCGAAGGTTTTACCTTCTGCCGCGTCAGCGGTCTGGAGGGCTTCGAGGAAGCCGTGGCGCAGATGCAGACGGCAAATGCCTTTGTCTGCATCTCCGACATTAACGACGGTTACACGGAACTGAACAACACGCCGCGCACTCGCCGCATCAAAACGGTGTTTTTCGCTATGCGCCATGCCGCCGAGGATATGGACGCAAGGGCCGAGTGCTTGGAAATAATGCGCGAATTGTTCCGGCAATTCGCCTCGCAGCTTATCCTCGAAAAGGTCAGGTTGGAGCAGAACTGCATCTACCTCGACCCCCGAATATCGTTCAACGAGATTGACCGATATTTTTTCAGCGGAGCTGCCGGTGGATATTTCCAAATCGCCGTCGATGTGTTCACCGATTTAAGATACAATCCCGATGAATGGAACGCCCAAAGATAGCGTTGAAGAACGCCGCAAGTATGTTACGGCCTTCAACGCCACGATGATAAAGATATGGCGCGAGCAAATCGCCCTTCTCGGTGTCATAGACACAGGGGCACTTTACCGCTCAACGCTTGCTGTCGGTATGAACGCCGACGGCAAGTTTACCTCAATCACCTTGGAGCAGTCGTTCAACACCTACGGCTTGTTTGTGGACTACGGCACAGGCTCGAACACGCCTCGCGGCAATCCCGGAGATATTGGCCGCGACAACAAGCGCAAGCGCCGCCGGTGGTTCTCGCGCAAATACTTCGCCTCGGTGATGAACATTCAGGAATTTTTCGCCGACAATGTCGGCCAGGAGTTCTGTCGAGCCGTCTCCAACGCCCTCAATCCAGACATAATGCGCCGCTCCGTCACTCTCTGAGTGTCTTTTCGGGCGCATTATCATAGCCATAACTTTGCCAATAAACCTATAAACTCTCACCCATAAACCGCGCCACCGGCGCATAATGTTATGGCTATTGATACAAAATCGCTCACTCAAATTATTACCGAGTTCCGCAAATTACAGGCCAAAGACTCCATAACCCCGGAGTCGTTGGGCTATATCCTGCAACGCATCGCAGACCTGCTCGCTACCGCCGGAACCTCGGAGACTCAACAGATTCTCGGAACTTGGTACAACTCGCTCTCGAAAGTCGACCACACAGCCGTCTGCAAATTGCAGCAAGGCCCGGCTGACCGTAACTTCGTCAGGCTCTCGAACACGTTCATCGACCTGCTCACAGGTCAGCAGATGACAAACGAGAACGCCACAATTATAAATATGGCTACCACCGAGCGGGCCGGGGCGATGAAAGCGCAGCAGGTCGTAGACCTTAACAATGCGCGTCACGCCATTGCCGACATCGAAAAACTTCTCGACATCATCCAAGCCAAACTCGGCATGACGGAAGGCTCCAAAGGCCTGTATAACACAGCCCAGATTTCGTGCGTAGTCCAAAACGGACAACTGCATGTCCTCGGCGCACAGCAGCTTATCGCTGACGGATATGTGCCATATATCTTCCGTCCCGTCCGCAAACGCAATCCTTTCAAGGACAAGGACGCGACCGCCGAACAGTTGGCCGCGAAGAAGTATTGCTCCGTCAAGAAAGGATGGGGTGTGTTCGGCTCGCTCTATGCCGTGAAACTCAGCGGCACTCAGGTTATGTTCTCCACCGGCCCGCACAATCTGCTATGCACGGAAAAGCAGCCGGGATATTCTGGTTCGCCTGAGTATTTCGTCTCCCACAGCGTCAACAAGGAGGGGAACAGGACTTTCGGCTGGGGGCGCTCATCGGTGCATTTGCTCGACGGCAACCTCGCAAAAACGACATCGAAGAAAAAGGAGCGTATGATACGGCTGCGCTTCGGCATCGGTTTCGCAAAACCGATTTATCCAGGACGCCCCGCCATAACACCGGCCAATCTCGCAAGCTCGCTAGCCGAGTTCTATCTGATCTACAATCCCGCAACCGAAAAATGGACGTTCGGGAAATAAAAAGAAAGCCCGAAGCTGACGCTCCGGGGGTGCTATCTTTTATACTTCTCAACTGAAAGCCCACAGGGGGTTGCTATCATCGATACGTCGCACAGGAAAGCCGTGGTAAATACTACGAGGATGCTATCCGGCATCTGTCAGAGGTATCCACTTTTCTTAGCTTGGCTTCACTTTCGTTCAGAGGTGTCCGGTCAGATTAGCTTGGTTTCACTTAACAATACGCAAAGATAATACTTTTTCTCCACATACACAACTCTTTAACCCACAAAATTATGAATCTGCACAAACATAAGCCTACAATTCAGCTTCTATCCGCAATTCTGCTGATAGTGGTAGGCTGCGGCCTCCTGATTTCCGGCTTCATCATGCCTCCGCCCGGCGAAATTCATAATTCCGTCCTAATCGCCTTCGGCGAGATTCTGACTTTCGCGGGGGCTTTGTTCGGCATCGACTACCACTATAAATACAAAAACCATGACAACAATCAAGAAAGGCAGCAGGGGCGACACCGTCGCGACCCTGCAACGCAAGCTCAACCTCATTCCTGACGCTATCTTCGGCCCGATTACCGATGAAGCCGTCCGCGATTTTCAGAAATCGCACGGCCTCGCCGTCGACGGCATCGTAGGCCCGAAGACCTGGGCGGCTCTCGGCGTCGGTTCGTTACCGAACGGCCGCCGCATCGACAGGATAATCCTCCATTGCTCGGCTACGCCTGAGGGTAAGGATTATACTGTCGCACAAATCCGCCAGTGGCATCTTGCCCGCGGCTTCTCCGATGTCGGCTATCACTATGTGATCTACCGCGACGGTTCGGTTCATCGTGGCCGTCCTGAAAACCGCATCGGCGCGCACACCACCGATTACAACGCTCACTCCATAGGAGTCTGCTATATCGGAGGCTGCGAAGCCACAAAGAACGCCAAAGGGGATTATCCTCCCAAAGATACGCGCACTCCGGCACAACGCGCCGCGCTTATCTCTTTAGTTAAAGAGCTGCGCTCCAAATATCCCGGTGCCACAGTACACGGACACAACGAGTTCGCAAACAAGGCGTGTCCTTCGTTCAACGTTCAGAAAGAGCCTGAGTTATGCGGTCGTTAATCTTCATTCTCGCGCTGGCACTCATCACTTCGTGCCGCTCCCACAAGGAACTGCAACAGGATAAATCCCTTGCAGTCGATTCCATAGCCCGGTCGGAACATCACCGCACAATAGCGGTGATTGACTCCGCTATCCGCAATATTGATTTTAGCTTCGATACCCTGAAAATCAATATCGAGCGGCCTTATTCAATCGGCGACTCCGTCGCCTGTCAGCCGGAGATTATTCGCATCAAGGCTGTAAAGGGGCGCGTGATTGACCGGCGGCGTGTTCATAAGGACAGCGTCGAAGCCTTCAACCGGCTTGATACGGTGGCTTATCATCAATCAGCCGCCGAGACTTCGACAGAACACACCGCCACGACGCGCCTCTATAATCCGCCTGACGGCACGGCAGTTATGATAATCGCGCTTGTCATCGCCGGGATTTTATTCTTCGTTTGTTATCGCAAACGCTGATTATTTTCCACTCGGAGAGTAGAACTTTCTTCATAAATTGGCAGAGCGAGCTGCCCGTGAGGGTGGCTCGTTTTGTTTTATATGTCGCGTTCATCTTTTCTGACCCTCCCGGCTGGTGGCGAATGTCGGCCATACTGACCTCAATACGTCCTCCGTTTGATGCCTACATCCTCCCAAGTCCGAGCATCGTTGGTCGAGGCTCCGCTGCTCTCCGCTTCGGCTAAAAACCGCTTCGGCCTTCGGGTCGATAGATTGCAGCCTATACTCGCTCCAGTCCTCCGTGACTTCCCTCGCAAGCTGCGGGTTCACTACGGCTTCCACTCACTGCGGCCACAAACTATCTTCACACTTCCATTCCCACTTTTCCCCCGACACCTCCGGCTGCGCCTACGGCGTCGGGTTCGTTCCCATTGCAGTGTGCCCCGAAACCTACGCTTGCCATTCCGACTTGCAAGGACAGTCATCTGCACTCCGGCCTCCAATCGGCACACAGCCGCCATCCGCCACCATCCTCCCACCCATAGAGGACTGATGAACACACGGAGTTTAGCCCGTGGCACTCGCTCATTTTTCGCCGAGGGCGGTAATGTAGGCGGCTTCGATTGTTTTCCCCACCCGGAGCGTGGCTTACGCTATGGCTTTCGACCGCTCATTCCCTCAGTCGCTTGCATCCCTGTCATCGCCGACTCCGAGCATTTTTGGCCGAGGTTCCGCTTCTCTCCACTTCGGCTAAAAACCGCTGCGGCCTTTGGGTCGAGAGATTACGTCCTGCGGCTTGACTCCGCTTTATCCCGACACCGCTCCTTTGTCACGGTGTCGGGCGCTGCGTCCGCACCTCCGGCCATAAACTCTCTTTGACTGCTATGCTGTCAACCCGTAATCGCCTTTGGCGCTTTGCTGCGCAAAGAAACCTCCGTTGTTTTCCGAGCCGTCGATGACGGTCTGCTTCGCTTCCTCCTGCACTCGCGCCGTGGCCATACTGTCAGCCACGTTCCTCCCACCCATAGAGGAAGAAGCCGCCTACATCCACGCCCTCGGCACGTGCCACTTTATCATTCGTCTGCGACGCCGGATTTAACGCCCTGTCGGGCAGAGAGGATTATTCGCTCCGGGCGCGTCGGCATACACTCAGTCTACGCCACGATGTGAGGCTCCGAGGTATATGCCCGAACAGCCTCCGGCGCAGGGCATGCGGGGGGCGGGAGACAGTTAGATAAATCTTCACTGACTCCCTGGCTGCTTCGCTATGCTACGCGCCACCCCCGATTGCTCTTTGTTCCGGCACATACTTCTCCACCTTTTCACATCGTCAGCTCCGGCTTCGGCAATGCCGACACACGCCTTGCGCACCTTAAATAAACGCCCGACCCCAGGCGCCGATGCACGGTGCGCCGATGCACGACACCTCTCCGGCAGTCGGCCAACCACTGCGCTCACTCCGAGTCTGCCTACGGATTAGAGCAAGGGCAGGTCGGCTTACTGTCTGCGGTGAGAACTCCTAGACAGAAAGCCTGTCGCTCCGTGCCTCCGCGACACCTGCCGTTTGCGCTAATCCCGGTGTAGGCACTCCGAGTTCCCTCCGTTCCTTTGGCCGCCTCACCTCCGTTGCGCACGGCTTTGTCATCACCGCACATCGCCATTGTTGTTCACCTTGTCTTGATTTCATCTGCGCCGAGGAAAAGTGAGTTCCAATTCCAATCAATTCCAATTCGTCCCGTCGCCTGACATCGCATCGACTGACATTGCCTGATTATGCCGCCTGATACCGCCTGATACAGCCCTACCGCCTGATTTCACTTTTTTCTTGGGGGAATGAATTAAATTTATTATATTTGCAAATTATTCAATAAGACGATTTGAAAATATAAACAACTTATAGACAACGAACAGGGCTCTTTATAAGCTTTTGCACATTGGAGCCTAAATCAGTGTCATATTTTTTAACAACGTGAACCTCGACATTATGAATAGGTATCATATCTTATTGCTCCTATCGATTATTGTTGGTCCTTCAGCAATAGCATTCGGAGCCGACTCAAATGTTTTGAGTGAGAAGGCGCTCGAAACACTTTCCTCAAAATGGCATGGCAAAGCCATACATATAGGCGTGAATCCTGCCAACAGAGTAACCCGGACAACAGTCAGTCAGATAGCCAACTCCGCACAGGTAGTCAATGTGGAAAGCGACGGAAGACTTGGCTTTGTCATGTTTGCGGGCAACGGAGCAGACGCTCAAATGATAGGCTATGGTCTGAATGATACCATACACATCCAGAACATTCCTCCTATGGCTGAGGAATTTATTTCAAATTACAATAAAGCGGTGATTAAGGCGTCGCAGAGTACATCGCAGGGAAGCGGAACTTATCCGAATCCTACAGTTGCACACGTGGAACCTTTCATCAAAGCCAAATGGGGACAGGGTGCTCCTTTCAACGCCAAATGCCCTAAATATCAGGGCAAACCATCTGTAACAGGATGCGATGCAGTGGCGCTTAGTCAGGTTCTCTATCATTTCAAGGCCGACAATTTCAATCCTTATACGATTGAGTACAAGGATGAAAGGTCGCTTGCAGAGGTCAGTGTAAACTTCGGCCAGCAGCATTTCAAGTATGACAAGATGCTTGATGTGTATACAGAGGGTAACTATACTCAGGAGCAAGCTGACGCGGTGGCTGAAATGATGTATGTAACTGGAGCGTCGGCTTTGATGAAATGGTCGGACGAGAAATCTTCCGGCCAATGGCCATTGGTATCTCTTGACAAATATTTCAATTTCAACGCCACATTCCTTATCCGTAAATCATTACCGACCGGTTATTGGATGAAGAAAATCCAGGAAAACCTGACTGCGGGGAAACCAATTCTATATACCGGAGCCGGAGTAAGTAGCTCAAAGTGGTCACAACATATATTTGTTTTGGACGGAATAGATGAGAACAATTATGTTCATGTCAATTGGGGATGGGCAGGTGAAGCCGATGGCTATTATGACATCACATTCTGTCACCCAAGTTTTTTTGAGGCTGATGAAGATGGCTATTACTCCGATCAGAAAATGATATGCGATATATCTCCACGAGCCAATGGAGAAATGTATTCAGAAAGATTCGTATGTACATCCGGCTCTCCAATGACAAATCTCAACGACCAGAATGATTACATCGAAGGTCGTTTTACCGGCTATACCACCAATTCGTATGAATCGTTGGCCGACTATAATGCAAAGATTGTTGCTGTGAAGGGCTCAGAAGTCAAGGTTCTTGGAGCAGCGGACCATTATTATCTTAAGCAATTTCCCAATTGGGGATACATTGGATGGAATGCCGAATCAAACGGTAAACCACACGCCACCGTTCCTTTGGATAACGGAGAATGGGAATTGATGATTGCCACTTATGAATATGACACGGATGAGATGGTTTCATCTCATCCGCTTCCTATGAGACCGTTCTTCATCATTTCAGACGGAGTATTTACTGAAAAAGGTTATAAGGATTATCCTGAGGGTAAAACAGAATGGAGAGATGAATTGGATAATAGGTTATCCATCAATGCTTTTGAACCACAGACCGATGTCATGGCAAAAGCTCCGTTTGTAGTCAAAATCAAGTCTAATTCACTGATTACATCCATTGATTCTCACGATATAAAGAGATGTTATATCGGTTTTAAGAATATCGAGACAGGGAAAACCTATTGGTCGGATAAGAGAATAGATGTTTACAATCTTGAATATTCAGGCTTACATTACGAGGGCTATGCAATCATTGACCCTCCCACAAACAAAGACAATGGATTTACGATGCCTAACGGTCGCTATGAGTTGATTGTTGACGAAACTGAAAATCCGGGGATTGTATTCCCGGAACCAATATACATTGACGTATGCTCCGAGGTTGATTATCCTGTGCTTATATATGACATAACAGGTACCCTTATGCTCGATTCTTGGAATGACAGCTACTATCTCAAGAAATGGGGCGATAAGCTTCAATTCAGAAAAAATGCAAACTACAAAGGGATAGTTTCCTCCAACAATTGCTATGCACCGGTCACTATCAATGCGTATGGCCGCAGACCGGGAGAGGATATTTCAAAAGAAATTCTTGTATCGACATTTGAGTTCAATCCGACTAATGGTTTTGGAAGCAATGATTTCGAAATACCGGGCAATCTTTATCCTCTGGAGGGTGAATATATGTTCTATTTGCGTTATCTCACCCCTGATGGGGAGAAAACGCCATTGCCATCAGGTATCCACATGCAGACCAACGATTGGATTGAAAAATATGGCATGATGACATTGCCGACTCGCCACAATATAACTGCCAATCTTTCCTCAGGCTTACAGATGCTTGAGGTCTCAGAAACCAATTATAACGGAATTTTGTTCTCCTTCAAGATAAAGAACATAGGAACTGCGAACTTTCTCGGTAATATGGTTGTAAGGACATGCACTCCTGAAAACGGTAAAATCTCTGAATCAATAGTGGAGAATGTTATCCTGACACCCGGAGAGCAAAAAGCTTTAAGTGTTGAGATGTCTGTTTCTGACGAGCTTGCCTGTGAAGCTTATATACTTTCAAAGGCTTCAGATACGAGATCTGTCAACACGGATTATACTTTTGCTACAAAGACAGATGGTTCTGTAGCTCATTACCGTTTGGGGAAAGGTTCCGGCATAAGCAACTGTAACGCAGACAAGTCTGACATCCACATAATTGCACTGAGCGGAACGCTCTTTATAGAGGGGGCATCCGCTTCTGATAGTGTGGAGATTTTTGCCGTAGACGGATCCAAGATTGTGTCCACCAAATCAAAAGTGATTTCCGGCATAGAAAATGGAATCTACATCGTGAGAGTCAAGAACCATTCTTTCAAGGTAAGAATTTGATAAAATATAACCAATACACTTTAAAAGGTCGGCCAATTAGCCTACCTTTTAATTTACGGAGTGAATAAGTGGTCGAAGCTGGTTGAATTCATAGAAATAACCAAATCAAGCGGAAATTTGACCTTCACGGCAGTGATTTTACCGCGCAATGGTTGGGTGCCTCTGCATATTTGCATATTCCGCACCGAAAATCGGACATCGGGCGAAAATCTTCACGAGGGCGGTGGGGGGTGTCTGAAGACACAACGGGGGCAAGCCCCCGTACCCCCCAATGTCTTGAATTTCAGCTCGCTGTAAATTGCAAGCCACTACAAATCGCGAACATCTGAAATGCCGCAAATTGTTTTATATCAGCGGATAACAGCAGTTTTAACGTTTCTGTTATCCGCTGTTACCATTTCTCGGACGATTGTGCTATCAGAAAATTTCAGCCTCCGTGAGGTCAACATTTTTACGATATTCTCTGATATGCTGATTTCAGCAAAAAAGCGAGCCGACAGACACCATTTTGCTATGGCATCTGTCGGCTGATTATGTGGGAGGCTTACAGGGCAACTTCACACCTTCAAACCTGCATTTTTGCACAGGTAAAAGAATGTGCCGAGTCCTATGCGGCGTGTGGAGCGAAGAAGATTGGTGAATTTGCGGTCGCATTCAGCGGCATTGTTTTTCGGACTTTGCGAGCTGCAAAGATGAAACCACTGTCGACCGCTTTCTCCGAGGTTGGATAAAGCGGCACCAATCTTCACCCAGTCATCGTAGGTTGCAGTCAGGTCGATATGCCGATGCTCTATCTCCCGACATAATCGCGCTACTTTTTCCTCTTCATCGGCTCCTCCGAAGCCGTAATTGAATGGTGGTCGTAACTGCCTCGGCTCATGGTAGACTCCTGCAAATAGTTTTGCATTGAGATTGATATACTGGTGCCAGTCGTAACTCTGGCATCGCAGACGGCAGACATCGCCGCAAGCACGGTCGATGTTAATGCCCATATTGGCAAACTCTCTGACAAGCTGCTCGAACTGCGCTTTATGTCTGGCCGGATATTTCAATGGGATTATAAGGAAATATCCCTTGCCGCTAACCGAGTGGGCCGCATACATCACTTCCTCGATGTGACAAATCACATCTTCAAGCAATGTGTCGAAATTGGATATGTGTAGATTATCCTTGCGGTCAATGTCAACACATATCAGACCGCTATGCTTTACCAGATTACCCGCAGAACGGGTCGGAGCAAAGACACCGCTTATTGTTGCCTGTGGCAATGAAAGCTTTATCTGTTTACGCCTGTGTGCGTCATTGCACGAGCGCAGTTCGTTTATCGCGTCATATTCCACATTATTGAGGAAGTCATACAATGTGGAGCGATGTCCTTGTGTATCTCGCACTCCGCGATAAACGGATATTTCTATGTCCTGGAATTTCATTTTTAGTTGGAATTTTGAGGTTAAGGTTAATTCCGTTATTACGTTCTGTTGTTTAGCGAATTAGGTATTCACGGGCGTTAACCGGAAGGCGATTTTTGCACGATTTCGGAAATTTCGCGCAGGTTAACCCCCGTGAATACTTTTAAAGTTGAAAAACAGCGTATTATGGTATAATTAACCTTAACCTATTTTTTCTTCATAACTTTTGAAACGTAAGCCGGAGAGACACCAGTCAGTTGTGCGAAGGCGTTCTGCGACACTTTCGGATAACGCTTGAAGAACTCTGGAATAAATTCGGCGTTGGTCAGTCCCGAAAGGGTCTTGACTTCGGGAGGCTCCACAAGTTTGTGGTATACGAGCAACGCCATTCTCTCGAAGTATTCCATGCAGCGTATGGCATAGGCCATTGTGCTTTCATGCAAGGAGTAGTAATCGATTCGCTGCCCTTTTTCTTCCGCCACTTCGAGCGCATGGACTATTCCGGCATATCGTAGCAACTGTATCTGAAGCTTGCTATATATGGCGGCTTCATAGTCGTTGCCTGCGCGATCCTTCTTGTCCTGAAGTGTATTGTAATACTCTTCATAGAGCCTGTCGGCGCCCTCGGACAGAGTGATTTCTCCGTCAGTGGTGCGGAACAGTGTTTCGTGACCGCCCATTCCGTCGTGATAGATTCCTTCGTAGAGCAGCCGTATGGTCTGATTCCATTGCGCCGCAATGTCTCCGGGGAGCTTTTCGTGACTTCTTTTGGGGTATTCGATATTCTCGACTACGCAGAAAAGAAATCGCTGGTTCAGTCCGTTGGTCATGAACAGTTCGCAGCCGAAGGTCGGGCGGAGCATACCGGTCTGCAAGTCTCCGAGTATATTGCAGAAGGGATCCTTGATGAGCATGGTGAAGCCATTCTTGCGGTCCACCTTTATGTCCTCGCAGTCAAAAAGGCGAAGCAGTTTCGATATGGCCGCAGTTCCTCCGTTCTGATACTGGTTGCGGGAATCAAACATCCCCTTGAGTTCGGGATAGATGCCGATGGCGCCACGTTTGCCTTCGTAGCTACCAGCGCTTGCTTCGGTGTCCGTTTCATTGTTGATGAACAGAATCTCACTACGGCGCTCGTCGGTGCAGTCATCGAGTACGATTGACGGACAGCGCGGTTCATTGTCGTTTCGTTCCTTGCTGGGAATCTCCTTCCACTTGTCATGCTCCTTCTTGTATTCGGCATACAGTTCCTCGTCAATCTTCCGAAGCGGTTTTGTTACCAACTTCATCGGATACGACTTGTTGCTGCCGCTTCGGGCAACGAGGACGAACCACAACACGAGCGAGTTCTTGTACTTGCCCTCGTTGATTTTGATTTTGATTTTCTTTCCTACAGCAGTGGAGGCCGTGGAAAGCACAGCAGCAGTTACGAACTCTCGGGGACAATGATATATGTCGCACACAGCATTGATATATCGCTGAATCGATACGGGAAGTCCATCAATAGGTAGCTCAATGCCGCTGTTCAGTGACACCGGCTCGGCCTTTTTAATGATAATCTGATTTTCAGCCATAACCTATGCCTCCTTTCTTTTTTCGGTTATGGCTTCCACATCGGAGCGACGGTAGCGGCGATGGCCGCCCACGTCTACTTTCCTGAGGACGCCGTTCTTGTCCCAGCGGTGAAGCGTCATCTTCGATACTTTAAGTATCTTCGCCACTTCGTCGATGGTAAGCAGTTCTTTTGACAGGTCTGCACGTTGCAGTTGCAGCCGGGCTATCTCGGATGCCGAGCTAATGAGCTGATGGGCGAAATCGCACAGGTCGCCCGCTGTGATCTGGAAGATGGCATTGGGCATTCTCGATGCCATTTCCATCAAGTCGAGTGTTGGAGTTGTATAACTCATAAAAGTATGCCCTCGCGCAATTACGATTGCTCTCTCGTCGCCTCGGGCGATGTCATCCGCTAACTCCGGCTCTCGGTCGTTGAGCCTCGCCAGTCCGTTGTTATCGAACGCACTGCAAAGGTAGACCCTGACATAACTTTTTGAAAAGACACGTTTTGAAGTATACAGCACAAATGGCTATACTCCTAATATACAGCCACTTCCGATTATACTCGTCTATATAAAGAAAAAACATTAGCCATCTATCGTATGTGTGGCTAATGATAAATAATACGGCTTACTATGGTTTTAATGCGTTGAGATGCAGATGATTGCAATACATCTCTCCGTTCCAAGACGTCCCAAGCGTATCAGTTCCGACAAATCGTATATTTCATTTTTTACCCCCATGAAATCAATGAAATTTTTTGGATAAGGCTGAAATGTGCTTTGTAGATAACAACAACATTGAACAATAGTCTTATTTCATAGTTCCATTTGCTTTTATTATTCCTAGGACACACCTCATGCTTTCTGCAATTTCCTCCGGGATAGGGATTGTACTGTAGGCCAACGATGGAAGTTCCAAAGAGTATCGCTGGGAGAGAGTACGCCAAATCGCGTCAAATTCTTTTAGCAGAGGTGAATCCGAAATACTGCGGGTTTGCCACCCGTCGGGTTTGGCAAACATGGCGCGGTCATGCTCAATCAGCGATGTGAAGTTCTCAATAAACTCACCGCTGTCAAGATACGTCCGACAGTCACTGTCGTTTACAAGATAGTGGATGTCGTAGAAGTGACGTATCTTTGCCGTAAGGTCTGTGATGGGATTATCCCCTAACGAGAAACGCAGAAGTGAGACTAACTTCTCCGTCATTGTCGTGCGCTTGTCGAGTACATTGATTGAGAACTCGCCTAAGTCAAATTCGGAGATGATGTCGTAGAGACCGTTCTGCTGCAAATAGCTTAGAATGAAACTCCCGACCGCAAATCGCCCGAAAGGATAAGGATTGGCGAAGGAATTTATCTCTATCAGAAGCTGTCCGGGTATCATGCTTCCGATTGGCGCGATGCCTTCGACCTGCGGATACAGGAAATAAGATTTACGGTAGCGCGAACCTTTGCTTGTAAGGCCGGGGCGCTCTATGGGTGTAAGCCCGTCGGCCATCGCTTTTTCAGTGGAGCGAATAATAGTTTTTAGTCCGGCATCAGTCATGCCATCGCTCCTTACTATTGCAACATCGACATCTTCCGAAAACCGTGCACCTATGCCATATACTTTTGAGAGGCTCGTGCCTCCTTTGAACACAGCCACATCCTTTGCCGCACTTCTTGACATCTGCTGCAATGCGCGGGTAATCCAATAGTCCTTCTCGATGAAACCGGCATTTACTCCGATTCCGCCGTTCTCTTTCGGTTGGCTTGCCCGCAGTATGACTTCCGCGAACAATGCCTTATCTTCATGCAGTCTCATTCTATGTTCCAATTAGATTTGTTCGGTAAGAGGCTTTCCGAAATGCCAAGCGAATATTTGGTAAATGGATTTAAAGTCTCCTTTATCCGGGCACTGTCACGGTCAAGACATTCCAATATTGCGCCGGTCAAGGCTCTGACCGCCGGAGGATAATTGATTGCATAACCGATTAAGCTGCTTCGTTCGTTTTCAGTCAGATTCTCCAACTGCCTTTGAATATTTCTTACAACCTCGTCAGGTGTTGCAGCCGGAATTTTCTTGATATTTTTAAGTGCATCGAGTATTCTCAGCAATGGTATGGAGTCCTCTGTAATTTCGTTAGGCTGAATAGTATAGGATATTTCATATCCGCCACGTTTAAGAGGGCGACGGTAACGGGTTGCGCCAATAACTATTTTTGAAGATATTTGCGTTGTCAGCCCCATCTGACTGAAAGCCGGTGTCCCTGTAATGTAGCCGATGCGCTCACCATCTTTGAATATCAAATCTTTCGTGAGCTGTTCTATCATAGGAGGCATCTCTCCAAGCCGTGAAACCACAGGTTTGTAAAATTTCCCTTTGCCGACTTTTCGCAATGTTCCGTCAGCCACCATGCGGCTGATTGTCATCAGTGCTGCACTTTGCACCTCCGTCGGCAAATCAAGGTCAGCGTAGCCGAATATAACCCCGGCTCCGATACCCTTTATCTTCTTCATTATTACCTCGGTCGATTTCATGTTGCAAAGTTAGTAAAAAATGTTAGGTTTTTACATGTAGAAACCTAACATTTTTTGAACATATATATTTTATAGAGGCTAAATAAGCGCTCAGTCAATAGCATCAACCATTTCCTGCTTCAACTCGTCGTCAATCTCACGGTATCTGACGAAAGCGGCGCTTCCCGGCTTATGTCCCGTAAGTGCGCTGACCATATTCTGGTCCTTGAATTTTTTGTATACGTTACCGATGAAGGTGCGTCGCGCCATGTGGGTGCTTGCAACCTCGTATATCGGACGGCTGACGGATTCGCGTGTCAGTTGGTCGATTACCACAACATGACGGTCGATACCGGCTTCCTTGAGCATCCGCTTGATGTCCTTGTTGTAGCTCATGTATGCGCTTTCGGGGAAGATTTTATCACTACCGCAATCCTTATACTTGTCTAGTATGCGCTGTGCCGTGGAGTTCAGCGGAACTTGTATGGTTATGGGTCGCCCTTCTTTAGTCTTTCGGGCGATGTAGTGGAGCTGGTTTCCGACGATGTTATCGCGGGTGAACGAGAACAAATCAGACACGCGGCAACCTACGCAGCAATGGAACACGAACAGGTCGCGGTGCAATCCGAGGCGGGGGTCATGGCTGAAATCAAATTCCTCCAGTTTCTTGCGCTCGTCTATGGTGAGATAGAACGGTGTGCCGTAAATCTCCTGAGCGACTGTGAAACCCTGCATCGGATTTAACTGCAATCTTCCGGTCTTTATCGCCCAGTTGTAGATTGAGCGGATATATTTGAAGCGGTTGGAGATGGCGTTCTGACTCTTTGGACGCAGGTTCAGCGTTAACGGCGCACCTTTAAGTATGGCAGGGAAGGTGTGGATATAAATATGTTCATTTCGCAGGAAGTCCTCATATTCCCGAAGTACCATCAGATTGAACCCCTAGATTGTGAGATTGAATTTCGGCTGGGTAAGGCGTTTGAAATTCTGAAAGCGCACTAAGGATTTACGTTGCACCTCATAGCACGTCTGACGTGAATGTGATGCGTGGGCAACATCGGTTGCGGCAAGATACTCGTCGTACAGCTGAAAGAACGTTGCGCCACAGGCAGTTGAGCTGATTTCCTGACGATAGAAGTCATCAATGACTTCGGATAACCAGCCTTTGGGAATGGTGCGTCCCCGCATCTCACTGTATCGATCCTCTACAAATCCCATTATCTGCTTCAACCGTGTACGGACATCGTCGGCATTTACGGCTTCGGGCGTTTTGTTTCGTGAGGAAACAATTACGAGTCGGGTAGCCTCCTTGTTTTTTTCGGTAATGTACTTTTCAGTTTTCACCATCGCCGGAGATACCCAAAGGTTGGTCTTGGCTTGTTGGTCGATTTTACCCATACGGAAACGCAACGAAACGGCCACCCGTCCCTGCGAGTTCTGCTTCTTGCCGGTGCTGATTTCAAACGCCATTTTTCAGAGAGAATTTTGAAGTTGATATTCTTGATTTTTTCCTTCTGCAAAGTTACAAAACAATCCCCATATCGGCAAATATTATCCCCGTAAATATCCCCTTATATGGGGTTATTTCATGTGATATTGTGAAATGCGACCCACGCAAACAATTCATTGAAACGCTATTTAATACTTTATAATATAAGTTGTTATGTTATTATTTCCACATCAGAGAATAACGCCATATAACAATATTAAGTACCACATCGAGGTCGGCGCAAAATACTGGGAGAGTATTTTTCGTGCCGAGGGCATTACCGACCGCCGCAAGCAACAGGAGCGCATCGTGCGCGAGAAGCAACAGATACTTGACTTCCTGACCGGTGCGGAGAACAGCGGCAAAGCCTGGTTCTCGACTTTCTATGTTACGCCCGATGGCAAGGAGCAACACGACGTTGTCATCAACAAGATTGACGACAGCAAAGAGGGCGGCGACTGGGAGACCGACATTCAGGAAGCAATCAATATGATATGCTTCACTATGCGGGTGCATAGTAATCTTGTCGGTTCTGTGCCGGGCAAGGCGCAGTCTAACAACAGCGGCTCGGACAAGCGCGAGCTTTACACCATCGCCCAGGCCCTCCAAAAGCCGTATCACGACCTGCTTTTCACCGTCCATCGCATCATAATCCGATTCAACGGCTGGCAGGGCGTTCACCCCGAAATCCCTTTTATCCAACTTACCACGCTCGACGAGCATACCGACGCAAAGCAAGTGAAACTCCCCAACGCAAACGACAATGGCAAAGCTGATAACGACTGACGAGCAGTTGCGCTCTCATCTTCCCAACATCATCGCCTCGGTCAAGGGCGAAACGCCCTTTATCGAAAGGCTCGCGCTATTTCTCGACCTCGCCGAGGACTGGGTCAAAACTACTTTCACTTCGGAAAGTACGTTTAACACGATCTGCGGTTACACCGACAGCAACAATATCAAGATATTGTGCTCCCGGCTCGTTGTAGCCGACGCATTGCGCCGTGCTATTCCCTCGCTCGACATTGTGCTAACGCCCAATGGTTTTGCGGTGGTGAACACCTCAAACCTCGCTCCGGCATCGAAGCCGCGTGTCGATAGGCTCATAGGCTCGATGTTGAGCCATCGCGACGATTGCATCGCCGCGCTCTTGCCGGAACTTGTCGGGGCAAGCAAGTGGCTCACATCTTCACAGGCCGACTTCTTCGGCGCCACACTTTTCCCCGACCTCCGCATAGTCGATGCAGTCGGTGGAGCCACCGGCTCCAAGTGGGAAAAGTATCTGGAACTCCGCCCGCAGGTCATAGACCTTGAAGCGTCGTTGGCCGAAGAATGGTTTTCGCCGGAACTGATGTCAGCGCTCCGCTCGGAGAACCTGCGCGGAGATCTGACAGATAAGCGGAGTGAGATTGTCAAGCAGGTAAAAGCGCAGGTCGTGGGCTACCTGCGGTCGGGGTCGTTCAACTCGCGGAGGCTTGCGGACATTGTGAATTATATCCGGCTGAACCCTGAATTTTTCAGCGAATGGCATCAGTCGG
>OGOU01001459.1_pt1 | contig 18398 bp, 12 predicted proteins | sample 1552721 | NCBI WGS metagenome assembly OGOU01 (sample SAMEA2580176, study PRJEB22360) | human gut metagenome | biome: human gut; feature: human-associated habitat; material: faeces | place: Denmark | collected 2008/2010
ATATTTTATTTAATGAACATTTACATTTCAAATTTAAGCTACGGCGTGAACGATGCCGATTTAAAAGAACTATTTTCAGAATTTGGCGAAATTTCCTCGGCAAAAGTAATCATGGATCGTGAAACTGGTCGTTCGAGAGGATTCGGATTCATTGAAATGCCCGACGACACAGCCGCACAAAAAGCAATCAGCGAACTGCACGAAGCAGAATACGACGGAAAAGTAATCAACGTAAACGTCGCTAAACCCAGAGCCGACCGCTCCAACTCAAGAGGCAACTACAATAGAGGAAACAACTACAACTCTGAAAGACGTTTCCAATACTAAGATAACATCATCTTACAAAATCTCCCTCCCGTGCCCGGCACAAGAGGGAGATTTTTATATCCGGCAACCTCATAACCTCCACTCCTCCAAAAATTCAAAAATTCAAAATCAGTCCGTTCATCACCTCTCTTCCCCCTGTTCCCTCTTCCGCAAAAGCCGCCGGTAATCCCGGTGAGCCGAAACAAGCATATCCTCCAGATAACTGCACGTCACCCGGTCGAACCCCATCATCCGGCAGTCATACCCCTGTCCGGGATCAACCAAAAGCGTACAGGAACCGTTCCGCTTCAAATTCACTTTCGCCACCGAATACACATCCAGCAACCCGTAAACAAACAAAATCCCCTTCGCCTCGCGTTGCACCCACTTAGCCAACTCCTTCATCTGCCCTTGCCGGAACTCCGTTGCAGCGACAGGCATATCCGCAGCATACAGATAAGAACGATCTGAAATATCCTTAGGCAGCATCCCCCGGTAAGGCCTCACAAAATGCTCATAACTTCCCGTCTCATTCAAAGCAAGCCATGCCAAAGGGGCTCGAGCGACCACACTCGAATCACAGAAAAGCGCAGGATCGGCCACAGAAACCAAATGCTCGAAATAAAGCTTCGGATCGTCGAAATCCTTATAAGGAATAAGCTCCCTCGACACAGCCCTGTAAAAAAAGGCAGGACGATACTCCAAAACTGTAAGCTGTAAAGCCCGTAGCGGCGATCCCACCCGCTCGAAACTCATTCCCCGTTCCTTGCCGTATGCCTCGAACAACGGCAAAAGCGAATCCTGATGCCGGAAACAATAACGCTGAAAATCCTTAATATCGTAATTCAACTCATTGAACGTCGGGAAAAAAGCAAAACTACCGCCGTTAGCACCCAGATTGATACCCCGCCCCTGAAACCTGCGGGGCGGTTTCCCCAGCCTGATCTGATGCCGGGTAACACGTTTATCCGGTGCCCCCATACAAAAAGGAGTATTATAAAGAATCGTTTGCTCCACATCCTGCGGATAATAACGCCGGTGAAACAAAGCCTCCAGTCCCCCCTGCCCTCCCCCCGCCGACACAAAATAATTTCGGGGAAAAACCGTTCTCAGTCCCTCGGTCACACAATGGACATCGGCCGCCACCTGCTTCATTGTCAATGTATTCCAATCGACACCCCCCTCCGGGACACTTTCCCCACAATACCGGGTTTCCACCACCACCTGATTGGCTCTCAGCAAAACCGCAGCTTCCGACCGGCACAACGAATCCAGTCCTCCGCCCGTTGTAACAACCACAACGGCTGCCGAATCCGACTGATAGAAAAGACAAAAACGCTGATAAAAAAATCCGCCGTCAGGACGCTCATGATCACAAGGCTGCTTTATCAAACAACGATAAAACTTCCCGCACACAGCATCAATCCCCTCCTCGACCGACACTACTCCCGGAACCGCTCCCAAACGCCCCGCCAAATCCATCCCCCTGCACACGCCGGGACATACCCCTGCATACAGCAGCACAGCTACAAAAAACAAAAACTTATTCATACTCGATACATTTTAATGACACTCCACCCTTTTCACACGCATAAACAACCACCAGGCCAGCAGGCACGACACAACATCTGCAACAGGCTGCGCCACCACCAATCCGGTCAAATGAAAAAAAGAATGACAAACAACCAGGCAGGGGAAAAAAATAAAACCTTGCCTGCTCAAAGACAAAATCAAAGAATACTTAGCAGCCCCCATAGCGGCAACAGCAATATCCCCGTAAGCAACCAAAAACACATTCAGCACAACATTGGAAACACTCATCAAAACACAATTCAAAGCAGCCGGCACACCGATAGCAAACACCTCCCTCACCACCCGGCATTTCACCTGAAAATCCCTCCACGCCACCGAAAGCCGGGAAACTTTCCCGGTCAGAATAAACCAATAATAAACCGCCGCCACCAAATTACCGATCACCGTAGCCCAGGCCGCCCCCTCGATACCCTGTTCCAGCGTCAAAATAAAAATCGGATCGAGCACAATATTCACGACCGTACCGGCGATCATCCCCACCATCGCCTCCATAGACCTGCCCTCCGCCCGGACAATATTGCTAAAAGCATTAGACACAATCACAAACGGAGCACTCCAGGCAACACACTCCAAATACACCCGGGCAAAACCTTCCGTCTGCGCACTCGTCCCGATCCAGCTCAGGATAAAATCCATACCGGCATAAAAAACAGCGATAAGCAAAACACCCGTAAAAAGAGACACCCAAAAACAAAAAGAACTCACCCGGCGGGCATACTCCGGCCTATTCTCACCCAGGGCCCTGGAAATAACCGAAGTACCGCCGATCCCATACAACGTCCCGATAGCCATAAAAAGAAGAAAAACCGGCGTAGCCAGCGACACTGCCGCCACCTGCATCTCATCTCCCGTCTGGCCGATAAAAAAAGTATCGGCAACATTATAAACCAGCACCACCAGCATACTGATAATAGCAGGAACAGCATTTACCGACACCGCCTTCCTGACAGAAACCTGCTCAAATACCCCGATTGTTTCCATGATGCCTCTCTCCTTCCTAAAAAACAGCGTCAATCCGTACCACCGCCCAAAGCATGATAAAGCTGGATAATCCCCTGGATCTCATCATACTTATCCGACACCTCCGACAACCGGGCCTGCAACAAAGTTTGCTGAGCCGTCAGCACCTCCAGATAATTCGTATCACCGTAACGCATCAGCAAAGTAGTACTGCGGACAGCCGCTTCCAGCTTCTTGATCCGCTGCTTATCGATAGCCAGGCACTTCTGTGCTGTCTGCCATTGCGTCAAAGCATTATTCACCTCCGCTCCCGCATCGAGCAGCTTCTGCTGAAAAGCCAGCAACGCCTCCTCTTGCTGAGCCTTGGCAATCTTCAATTGAGCCACATTCTTCCCCCGGTTGAAAACCGGCTGCACCAGCGAACCGACAGCACTCAAAAGCCACTTCCCCGGATTGGTAATCGCCGTCCCCCCGCTATTCGTCCAGCCGGCGGCCCCGCTCAACGTAATCTTGGGGTAAAATGCAGAACGGGCCTCATTCGTAACATAAAACGCCTGAGCCAACACCTGCTCCGCCTGCCGGACATCCGGACGCCTGTCGAGAAGCTGCAGCGGAACGCCCACCGACAAATCGGCCGGAAACGTCAGTCCCGACAGCTCCCCCCGCTTGATCTCCTGCGGAACGATCCCCACCAGCGTAGAAAACGAATTTTCCAGCTCGTGAATCTGCCTCTCCAACGCCAGGGCGGAAGCCTCCGCACTCAACTTATCGGCCTCGGCTTGCGCCACCGCAGCCTCATCCGCTTGTCCGGCACGCTTCAGCACACGCATCATCCGGACATTCTCCTCCCAGTTCACAACCGTTTGCCGGGTAATAGCCAACTGCCTGTCCAGCATCAGCAACGAACAATAAGTCTCGGCAATCGTAGCCACCAGCTGCGTCTGCACAGCCTGCTCGTAAGCCTTACTCTGCTCCAGCGAAGCCCGGGCCCCTCTCTTGGCATTACGCAACCCTCCGAAAACATCCGCCTCCCACTCCGCAGAAGCCCCCAGCGAATAAGTCTTGGAAGATGTACCGCTACCGTAACGGCTCAACGTCCCCTGAGGCGTCAACGAAACAGAAGGCAAAAAAGCAAGCCTCGACGACAGCAAAGCAGCCTCCGCCTCCTCCACCTTTAACCGGGCAGTCCGCAAATCCGTATTCTTCTCCAATCCCAGTTCCACCCACTCCCTCAACCAGGGATCGGTAAACAACTCCCGCCACGAAAGAGTGGCCAGGGAACTGCTGTCACCAGCCGTCACCGGAACATCCCGGTAAAGACTGTCCGCCGGAACAGACTCCGGACGCTGATAACTCGTATAGATCCCGCAACCGTCCAGCAGCAAAACAGCGAGGGAAACACTCAGAACTAATTCTCTTTTCATGCTATTCCTATTAAAAAACTTTCGGACATCATTTCCGACAAACAAACAACTGACACTCAGAAAAAACACACCTCACCGGTCTGCGGATTACACTCTATCTTCAAAGTGTTCTCCCGCAACAGCCAGCCGATAGCGATACTCAGCTCCAGATCGCTCAACCTCATCTTCTCCTTCAACTCACCATAGCTCCAGCGATGCCTGCACGAAGCATTCACCAGATTCCAGAGCCGGACTGCATTTATCCTCACCTCGTCTCTACCCATACCCCATCTGTTTTGAAAAATTCCAAATCTTTTCATGGCTCCGATTTTACATCACGTTTAGGCATAAACCGTTCCTCCAAATGTTGGAAAACAATAAACAGCACCGGGACCACAAACAACAAAGCAATCGTCCCGATCAGCATCCCTCCCACAGTTCCCACACCCAACGAAATATTACCGTTCGCGCCCGCACCCGTAGCCACCACCAAAGGCAACAAACCGATAATCATCGTAAGGGCGGTCATCAAAATAGGACGCAAACGCACCGTAGCGGCAGAAAGTGCAGCCTGCACAATACTCATCCCCTTCCGCCTCCGTTCCGAAGCATACTCCGTCAGCAAAATCGCCGTCTTCGCCAGCAAACCGATCAGCATAATCAGCCCCGTCTGCATATAAACATTATTCTCCACCCCGAACAAATTCGCAAAAACGAAACTCCCCATCAAACCGAAAGGAATAGAAAGCATAACCGCCAGCGGAATAAACAAACTCTCATAAAGCGAACAAAGAATAATATAAATAAACAAAACACAGATAACGAAAATCACGACAATAGAAGTCCCGGCCGAAGCCTCCTCACGGGAAATTCCTCCCAGCTCATACCCGTACCCCGAAGGAAGCGTCTCCTTAGCCACCTCCTCCACAGCGAGAATCGCATCCCCCGAACTATACCCCGTTGCCACGGAAGCATTCACAGAAATAGAACTGAACAAATTGAAACGGCTCAGGATTTGCGGCCCATAAGTCTTCGTCAGCGTAATAAACTGTCCGATAGGGGCCATGTCCCCGTTTGAACTCCTGACAAACATATTATTCAGCGCCTCCTTATCCAGCCGGTAATCGGGACGGGCCTGCACCATCACCCGGTAAATCTTTGAAAAACGGTTAATATTCGACGCATAATTCCCTCCCACATAACAGGAAAGCACATCCAGCACATCCGAAGGAGAAACATCGGCACGCTTACAACGGGCCGCATCCACCTCCACCAGATACTGCGGGAAACGGGTATCGAACGTCGTCAGCGCACTCTGAATCTCCGGACGCTCATTCAGGGCACCGATAAACTGCTGGGTATGCTCGAACAGCGTAGCGATATCCCCGCCTTTGCGGTCCTGCACATAAAGCTCCAACCCGTTACTCGCCCCATACCCCATAATCATCGGAGGAGCAAAAGCATAAACCTGCGCATTCTTAATATCGGCAGTCCGGGCAAAAATCTGGCCGATCACCGCATCCTTATCGTTCTCCTTCCCCTTACGCTCACTCCACGGCTTCAGCCTCACGATAAACGTCCCGCTCGAACTGCTCTGCCCTCCGCCCATCAAATTATATCCGCCGACCGTAGCGAAAAGCTGGACTTGCGGAATATCACGGATCCGCTCCTCGACGGAACTTAAAATCTTCTTCGTCTCTGCCAGCGTATTCCCCGGCGATGCCGTAACGGAAACAAACACCGTACCGGTATCCTCGTCGGGAATCAGCCCCGTCTTTGTCGTCTTCATCAAAACAAAAAGAACAACCACAGACACCGCCAGCGCCACCCCGACCATCCACTTCCACCGGAAAAAATACCGGACAGCCCGCTTATATTTCCCTAACACCCGACTGAAAGCCGTATCGAAAGCAATATGGAACCGGGAAGAAAAACTCAGCTTCCGGCCTTCCGCCGCCTCCATGTGAGGAGTCATAATCAAAGCACACAAAGCCGGGCTCAGCGTCAAAGCATTGATAGCCGAAATAGCCACTGCAACCGCCATCGTCAAACCGAACTGCGTATAAAAAGTCCCGGTAGTCCCCCCCATAAAACAAACAGGAATAAACACCGCCATAAAAACCAAAGTCGTCGTAATAATGGCAGAAGTAATCCCGCCCATCGCATCCACCGTAGCCAGATAAGGCGACTTATACCCCTCGTCGAACTTAGCCTGCACCGCCTCCACCACCACGATAGCATCATCTACCACCGTTCCGATAACAAGCACCAGCGCAAACAACGTCAGCAAATTAATACTGAAACCCGCCACATAAAGAAAAGCGAAAGTACCCACCAAAGACACGACGATCGCAACCATAGGAATAAAAGTAGAACGGATACTCTGCAAAAAAACATACACCACGATAATCACCAAAAGAATAGCCTCGACAAGCGTCTGGATCACATTCGCAATAGAAGCATCGAGAAAATCCTTAATACTCATCATATCCTCCAGCACCATCCCTGCGGGGAGATCGGCGCGCAACTCCTTCGCCAGCTCATCGATCTCGGCAATAATCTCATTCGCATTCGAACCGGCCGTCTGCATCACCATAAAAGTAGCCCCCGGATGCCCCGACACCTCACTGCTGAAATTATACGAAACGGCCCCCAGCTCGATATCCGCCACATCCTTCAACCGCAGGACATTCCCGTTAGCCAACGCACGGACAACCATTTCTCCATATTCCTCCCCCGTCTCGTAACGCCCGCGATACTTCAACGTATATTGGAAAGTATTCTCCGAATCCTCCCCCAGCGTCCCGGTCGGCGACTCTATATTCTGTTCTCCCAGCACCGCAATCACGTCTGCCGGAACAAGCCCGTACTGCGCCATCACATCCGGTTTCAGCCAGATACGCATAGAATAATCGTTCCCCATCACCATCACCTCTCCCACGCCCGAAATACGCTGAATACGGGGAACCACATTTATTTTCAGATAATTACTCAAAAAATTCTGATCATACGAACCATCCGGGCTATAAAGGCTCATGATCTTCAACTGGCTATTCTGCCGCTTCTCTGCCGTAACGCCGATCTTCGTAACCTCCGACGGCAAAGTCCCCTGCGCCTTCGTCACCCTGTTCTGCACATTGATAGCCGCCATATCCGGATCGGTCCCCTGCTTAAAATAAACACTGACAGAAGCACTACCCGTATTGGAAGCCGAAGAAGTCATATACAACATATTCTCGACCCCATTGATCGACTCCTCCAACGGCACAATCACACTCTTCTGCACCGTCTCCGCACTCGCCCCGGAATAAGTGGCCGACACCTGAATCGTAGGAGGGGCGATATCCGGATACTGCTCCATAGGCAAATTGACAAGCCCGATAATCCCAAGCATAAGAATCAACACAGAAATACAGGCAGCCAATATCGGGCGATCGATAAATAACTTCAGTTTCATTGCATCCCTCCTTCCCCTATAACAATACCGTCACGAAGCAAACCCGCACCCTCGGCAACGATCACATCCCCGATCTCCAACCCGCTCTCCACGATATACTCCTTCCCATCCTGAATACCGAACACCGAAACCGGCACCGACTTCGTCTTCCCATCCACCACCTTATAAACAAACACCTTATCCTGCAACTCGAAAGTAGCAGCCTGAGGCACAACGATACACCCCTTCCGCTCATACGGAAACAGGACATTACCGGAGCCACCGCTACGCAGAATATGCTGTGGATTCGGGAAAACCGCCCTCACCGTCAAAGCCCCCGTCTTCGTATCGATAATTCCGCTGATGGCATCGACCTTTCCCCGCTCGGAATACTTCGTTCCGTCGCTCAGCACAAGCTCCACCTCCGGCATAGCTCCCAATACATCCGCACCTCCTGCATGCTGCCGCGAAAGAGCGAGTACCTGCTTCTCCGTCATCGAAAAATAAACATACATCTCATCGTTATCGGACACCGTAACCAAAGGCGTCGATATAGAAGAACCCACCAAAGCCCCCACCCGATAAGGAATCATGCCCGCCGTCCCGTTCACCGGGCTTTTTATCTCCGTATAAGACAAATTATTCTGAGCCGTAATCAAATTGGCACGGGCCTGTGCCAACGCCGCCTGCTGCGAACGCAGCGTATTGCGTGCCGTCTGCAAATCGAAATCCGAAACCACCTTCTCCCGGAACAACTCCTGCTTACTGTCCGCAGTCATCCGGGCGGTAGCCACAGCAGCTTCGGCACTCTCCACATTAGCCTCGGCAGTCGCCAGGGCCGCACGGTAAGGAACCTGATCGATAACAAACAACGTCTGCCCCTTCTTCACCGTAGCCCCCTCCGCAATGCAAACCTCGGTAATCAAACCCGACACCTGCGGATAAACACCCACATCCTGCTTCCCTTGTATCGTTGCAGAATAATTGGAATACAATGTCTTATCCGTTGCAGACACCTCTAAAACCTTATAATCGCCGCCCACAGGCGTAGTTTGGCGCTCCTTGCACGAAACAACCGTTCCCAGGACACTTACCAGCATCAAAATAGGAAACAAACTAATCTTTCTCATAACTAACCTCCATTGAAATATGATTTAACTGTTCTCTTCCCGAATAAGTACAAATACCTGCCAGATAAGACAAAAGTGTATGAGAATAAGCGGCAGCCTGAACCTTATCCTCCTGAACATCGGCAGAAAAAGACAACAGGCAATTTTCAAAAAACGAAAACACAAACCTGAAATCGCTCCCCTGCAAAACAAACCCTCTCCTCTTAGCCTGCTCGAAAAGCCTGAACCCCTCCTCATACAACGGAGTCCGGTAACTCTCCCTCAGCAAAATCAAAACCTCCCCATAACGGACAACATCCTTCCGAAAAGCCGGATACAAAGAAGTCAGCAACCCATAAACCACATGACACATCCCCACCATCGCCTCCATACACCCTCTCCCGGTAATCTTCCTCCGGATCTGCTCACGATTCTCCTCGACACAAATCCTCACACACTCCGCCAATAAAACGCGCTTACTACTGAAACACTGATAAAGAGTACGTTTTGAAATCCCTACGGAACTTGCAACACATTCCATAGACGTATTCTTTATCCCGTACTTTCTGAAACAATCCGTTGCAACTACGATAATCCTTGTCTTTACTTCCTGATTCATCATCTTCTTTTTTTGCAACAAAGATCAAAGGTGAAAACGGAAAACCGTTTGTTCTATCGGGTACCAAATTTGTCTAATCGGAAACACAAAGCATAAAAAAAACAAACGGCTTGCCCATTTGAAACCACCGCTTGTCAATACAGAAACAACACACCGAAAAAAACGAAACAGCCCGGAACAGAAACACAACGACCCTGCCCGGAATAAAACCGGTCGGCCTAATCTCCGCCTCATCGATAAAACAGACAACTCCAAAGATAAAAAAGAGGGATTGGTCTATTAGATTTTCCCGGAACCGGGCAATAACCTAATTTTGAATAAAGGCGGCGGGATCCCCGTCTCCCGAAATCAAAACGATTCTGACCAAACTAAAAGAAAAAAAGATGGACTTTCGTGAATTTATACACCAGAACACACATTGCCACGCACTGGAAGAAGGATTCGCCTTCTGGAAAATAGAATCCGGCAGTCAGGAATTTCGTCCGTTCCCCCTGAACAACGTACACTCCCTCATATTGGTCCTCAAAGGAGAAATAACCGTCCGCATCGACAACAAACAATACCGGCTTACTAAAAACTGCTTTGTAGATACAGTAGATAAACTGCTTATAGAACTGTCGGACCCTTCCGGCGACATTCTGGCCTATCAGCTACTATTCACAACCACCTTCATCAAAGGCCTCTTAAAAAACAAGCCCCCTTTCCCCCTGGCCTACGTATTGAGTAAAAAAGAACAACCGATATCCGTCCTGGAAACCTCCACCACACAACTCCTGGGCCAAAAAATGACCTACCTGGAAACCACATTCCAGGATCAGACCCACCATTTCCGCTCAGAAATGCTGAAATGTGCCCTCTGGATGCTCTTCCTCGACATATCGAACGCCTATTTATACTGGGAATACGAAAAAAACAACCAGCCACAGGAAACAGAACGCAAAAGAATCCTCTTCGTACAATTCATGCAACTGCTCAAAGACCACATCCAAGAAGAGCGTTCAGTCAATTTCTACGCTTCCAAACTCTGCATCACCCCGCAATACTTAAACCGCATCATCAAAAACATATCCGACAAAACTGTGTACGAATGGATCAGCACCACCCTCACCGGGGAAATATTCCAACTCCTCGAAAACACAAACGACCCCATACAAATACTCGCCGACCGCTTCAACTTCCCCGACCAGGCCACCTTCACCAAATTCTTCAAACGCCAATGCGGTCTCTCCCCCACAGAATACAGGAGAAAACAAACCATGTCCATCCCGACATCCGATGCGCCATATATACATCACTGACAATCAGAGACAAGACAACTCATGCCGCTCGGTAAAAACCGACAAAAAACAGGCGGACAACCACGACTGCCCAACAAAGCAAGCCCCCCGTTTCATACTAAAACACATATAACGAACCGGCCTCTACATCTCACCCAAGAAATCACTATCTTTGCCGGAGAATACAAAATGAACCGATAGGAAAAACACCATGCTTGCCTACACATACGTTGAACACGGAAAATTTGAACTGCGGGAAAAGCCGGAAGCAGAAATAAAAGACCCTAAAGATGCAATCGTACGCGTAACCCTAAGCAGCATCTGCACCAGCGACCTCCACATCAAACACGGTAGTGTGCCGCGTGCAATCCCCGGAATAACCGTCGGACACGAAATGGTAGGCATCGTAGAAAAAATAGGCTCCGAAGTCACCTCCGTCAAACCCGGAGACAGAGTAACCGTAAACGTCGAAACCTTCTGCGGAGAATGTTTTTTCTGCCGTCACGGATACGTAAACAACTGCACCGCCCCCGACGGTGGCTGGGCTTTAGGCTGCCGCATCGACGGCGGACAGGCCGAATATGTCCGGGTTCCCTATGCCGACCGGGGATTAAACCGTATTCCCGGCACCGTCAGCGATGAACAGGCTCTATTCGTCGGCGACCTCCTCGCAACAGGCTTCTGGGCTGCCCGCATCTCGGAAATTTCCGAAGACGACACCGTCCTCATCATCGGAGCCGGTCCCACCGGAATCTGCACCTTGCTCTGCGTCATGCTGAAAAAGCCCCGACGCATCATCGTCTGTGAAAAGTCCCCGGAAAGAACCCGTTTTATCCGTGAACACTACCCCGCCATATTAACCACAACCCCCGAAAACTGCAAAGATTTCGTACTCCGGAACAGCGACCACGGCGGAGCCGACATCGTACTGGAAGTAGCCGGAGCCGAAGACACCTTCCGCCTGGCATGGCAATGCGCCCGCCCCAACGCCATCGTCACCGTCGTAGCCCTTTACGACACCCCCCAGCTTCTTCCCCTGCCCGACATGTACGGCAAAAACCTGACCTTCAAAACAGGCGGAGTCGATGGCTGCGACTGTGCCGAAATCCTCACCCTCATCGAACAAGGCAAAATAGACACCACCCCTCTCATCACCCACAGACTCCCCTTAACCGAAATCGAAGAAGCCTACCGCATCTTCGAAAACAAACTCGACAACGTCATCAAAATAGCCATATCGGGAAAACAATAACCCCCCTACCCTCAAAATCATAAGTAAAAACATACACAGCAATCGGAGTAGTAACACATTTCAGCATTACCACAAAGCTATCGACACCATAGACAAGTTATCATCGCCTTTACAGGCAAATGAAATTCGATTAACAATTAAATTTATTTCCCGATGCAGGAAATTTTCTACTGATATTTATCTACAAATCGAATATTTATAAATGGCATTTCTATAGTATAGCCATAAATTTACAACTCAAAAACATCATCCATTATTCTACATGTGTTCATTTACCCTCTTGTTTCATCGAGATAGTGGATAAGTTCCAGTATTCCCGTAAAGATACTTCTGAAAATTGACAAATGTATTTTTAATAATTCTTGCATCTCCGAGTTGCCGTACAGCATCATGCGTAGAACCAAATTTCATAGTAATAAGAATAGGTAGGCGCTCCAGATCCAATTCGCTCACTCCCGATACGATATATTGTTGCAACACAAAATCTATAAAATCGCGTTGCTTATCTGATAAGGTCGGATAAAAATATATTTTTGCCTGCTTGGCTCTTTCTTCACGCTCCAACGGTTCGCTCGCATAGGCTACAAACTCCAAAACATCGAACAAATCGCTTTTTTCTGCATTAATTAGTTTTTGAACCTGCCGCAACACTTCTGTACCGTAGCCGGCCTCTTCCATTTTTGTAAGTAAGGCTTTTCGTGTCAAAGGTTCAGACCACAGGCGGCGAAGTTCTTCTTCATCTTTGAAAAAATCAGGTAACTTTCCGAATAAATATTCCAAAAACACTTGTGCTGCAACGGGCTTACCCTCCAACCAAAACATATCGCTTTTGATATGCCGTATCCTGCGAATCCTGCCGTCCGAAAGTTTAATCTTCAGTTTTTCGGCTGGCGGGCATGTACACGGATCATTTCCGCATACCTCACAGGTATTGTTCTTAGGGCAGACACACGGACGCACACCGCACACTTCGCAAGGTGGCTGAGGTGGTCGTGGCGGTGTTCCCTGTTTACATGTACACGGGTTGTTTCCGCATTTCGTGCATACGGGATCGCCGTCCCAAGTGGAATCGTTAAACTTTTCGTAAGCCCTTACAAAGTCATAAATTGTAAAATAATACTTCCCGTCATAAAGCCGTGTTCCGCGTCCGATTATCTGCTTAAATTCCACCATCGAATTAATAGGGCGGAGAAGCACGATATTGCGGACGTTGAGAGCATCTACACCCGTAGAAAGCTTTTGCGAGGTGGTTAATACCGTCGGAATACTCTTTTCATTATCCTGAAATTCCCGTAAGTATTGTTCGCCTTGTTCGCCATCGTTGGAAGTTACACGAACACTATAAAAAGGATTTCGGCTACGGCTTACCTGATTGATAATATTTCGTATAGCAGCGGCATGAGCCTGATTATAACAGAATACAAGCGTTTTTTCTTTCTTTCCGATATACTGCATAAACTCTTTAACACGGGTAACGTCACGGTCGCGCATCTCAATCTTACCCTGATAAAAGTCGTACTCGGTATATGTTTTACCTTCTACTACTTCTCCGCTCAAAACCGTATCGTCTGGTTCATAGATATAATCGTCGATATTGCTCTGCATCTTACAATGGCGGAAAGGAGTAAGAAAACCGTCCTCGATACCTTGTTTCAGTGAATAAGTATATACAGGTTCACCAAAATACTTATACGTATCGGCATTCACATCACGGCGCGGTGTCGCCGTCAGCCCCAACTGGACAGCGGGTTCGAAATATTCGAGGATAGCCCGCCAGTTACTGTCGTCTTTTGCCCCGCCTGTGTGACATTCGTCCACAATAATAAAATCGAAAAAATCGGGCGGATATTGTCCGAAATTCGGGCGGTCTTTTCCACTCTGGAAAGTCTGAAATATAGTAAAGAAAACACTTCCGTTAGTCGGCACATATCCTTTCTTATTAATGCTTTTCGGATCGATACGCACCAACGCATCATCGGCAAAACCTCCGAAACCGTTAAAAGCCTGATCGGCCAATATATTACGGTGAGCAAGAAATAAAATGCGAGGACGGCGATTATTCTTCTGTAAGTTCCAACGGGTTTGAAACAATTTCCAGGCTATCTGAAAAGCTATAAACGTTTTGCCCGTACCTGTGGCAAGAGTCAGCAATATACGTTTCTTATCCTGTGCAATGGCTTCCAATACACGATTAACGGCAATCTCCTGATAATAGCGCAATCTTTTCCCTTCGGATGAATAGAAAGGTTCGGCGTAAAATTTATCACGCCAAAGGTCTGCCTCTGTACCGAACGTCCACAGCCAAAGCTGGTCGGGTGTGGGGAAAACCTGAACTTCGCCTTCTTCGCCCGTTTCCATATCTATGGCGTAAATCTCGTCGCCGTTGGTGGAATAGGTGAAGCGTATATTCATCATCTGGGCGTAAAGCTTAGCCTGCATTACGCCTTCGCCTACGTGTTCTTCGTCGCTTTTGGCTTCAATAATAGCAAGTTTCTTGCCCTTATAGCTTAAAATATAATCGGCACGAAGCGGTTTTTGTCTCCCAGTCTGAATGATGCGCCCCAATGTAATTGTAGTTGCATTTTGCTCCACAAGGATACGGCTGTGCTCGACCTCTCCCCAGCCTGCCTGTCGCAGCTTAGGGTCTATTTTTTCTAATCGGGTTTGTGCTTCGTTCATAGCCAAAAGTATTTTTTACAGTTCGCCGTTGAAAGCTTTTGCTAATATAGCTTTTTTTAATTCATCACAATCGTTTATGGTCTTCAAATAATTATTTTCTAATTCTTTGCATTTTGCTGATAGGGCATCGAGTTTCGATACTATTTGTTGTTGTTCGGAAATGGGAGGAACAGGAACAGTTATTTCTTTAATATCCGTTATTACTAAGTTTTTATTAGCTGTACCTCTTGTCCTTTTTCGAGCTTGTTCTCTCGCTTTAGGTGCATTTAAAGCATGCCGCAAATAATAATTATATATTATATCACGTTTGACTTTTAAAAGAGCCACACTTACGAATATACTAAATTCCTTATCAGTATCAATAACCTGTGCAATTCCTGTTGTTCCAATTTTCGTATATAGTATATCTTCCTGTTCAGGCTTGCATCTTTTAGTTAGAAATTTGTGTTCTTCTTCTGAAATAAAACGAGTTTCCGAGAAGTCAATAAAGCCATTAGTAAGATTTTTAACCGATAAAAAAGGAACTCCTTTTTCAGTATATTTAGGTGTACTGTGTGTTCCATCCGTTATTAAATTACATATTTCGGATAATTTCTTTTCTTCCCATTTATTTTTTGGTAACAACTCAAAATCTAAAGCACTTTGAAATAACTCTTTGGCATTTATAAGATTACGTTCTGCATTTTGTTTTACTGTATCAATTTTTGCAAAAGCTGTATCTAATATTTCTACTATGCGTTGTTGTTCGGATAAAGTAGGTGGGTAGTTTATAGATAAGGAATAAACATCATTCCTATTAATGCCAGGTTTAACGCCTTTAGCCAAACTCGGTATGTTTTTCGTCAGAAATAAATAATATAAAAATTTTAGGTCATATTTGTTTTTATCAAAAACGACATAATATGTAACATCTAAAGGATAAAACTTTTCCTCTGTTAAAGTTATTGCGCCAGCCGTTCCTTTTCTTCCTATTATAATTGACGGTTTATCATAGTAATATTTATTTGTTCTTGCGAAGATTCCGTTTGCCCCATAAGCAGGATATAATCCATCTTCTACACGGTGTACAATATCTAAAGGTTTACCATACTCTAAAGAACAGATGTCTCCTATATTGGCTTTTATCCAACCCTCTTTCATAGCATGCCTCTTATTTCGTCCAACAAGCTATTATTCAGGTTATCGATTTCCTGCATTTCGGCAATAATATCATCGGGCGAGCGAAGTTCTACTTCATCTTTTTTATTCGGGTTCTTCACCGATAAATCCAATGTATCGGGGTCGAGGTCTGCCACACGTACCGTCCACGAATTTTCGCTATTTTGTTGCTTGGGTTGCAATGCCACAAATTCAGCCAAATCCTGTTCGCTTAGCGGATTGGATTTGCCCAGATTGCGGTCGAGATTTAGCTGATAATACCATACTTTTTCGGTCGGCTCGCCTTTCTCAAAAAACAATACCACAGTTTTCACTCCTGCACCCACGAATACACCGGAAGGTAAGTCCAATACGGCATATAGATTACAGTCTGTCAGCAGTTTTTTACGAAGTTCGACAGATGCCCTGTCCGTATTGCTGAGAAATGTATTTTTAATAATTACGCCTGCCCGTCCGCTTGCTCTTAGGTAACGGATAAAGTGCTGTAAAAACAGATACGAAGTTTCGCTTGTTTTGATAGGAAAGTTTTGCTGTACTTCAGCGCGCTCTTTCCCGCCGAAAGGAGGATTAGCCAAAATAACATCGTATCGGTCGCGCTCCTGCACTTCGGCAAGGTTTTCCGATAATGTGTTTTTACGAACGATATTGGGCGCTTGTATGCCGTGCAATATCATGTTCATAATACCGATAATGTACGCTAAGCCTTTTTTCTCTTTCCCGTAAAAAGTTTTCTTTTGCAGCTTGATATGGTCTTGGGCTGTTTTGGCTTTCTGATAAAGGTAAGCAAAGGCTTCACATAAAAATCCTGCCGAACCGCAAGCTCCGTCGTAAACTGTTTCGCCTATTTTGGGCGCTACCACTTTTACAATAGTACGGATAAGCGGGCGAGGCGTGTAATATTCTCCACCGTTGCGCCCTGCATTTCCCATTCGGTTGATACGGCTTTCGTACAGATGCGACATTTCGTGCTTTTCTTCCGACGATTGAAACTGAAGTTCATCTACCGCATCCAATACTTCACGAATATTATAACCGCTGGTCATACGATTTTTCAGTTCGCTGAATATTTCACCGATCTTATACTGTATCGTATCGGGCGAAGCCGCTTCTTCCTTAAAACTTTTCAGATAAGGGAATAACTTTAAATTGACAAAATCGACTAAATCGTCGCCTGTCATCATATTGTTATGGTCGGGTTTTCCATTAGACTTGGGAACAGCCCACACATCCCATTTAAATTCATGCTTTATAATCGGTGTATAGGTTCTCCCTTCAAGTTCGGCGTTTATTTCCCGCTCCTGTTCGAGGTCATAAAGGTATTTTAGGAATAATATCCACGACGATTGCTCTACATAATCGAGTTCTGTGGCGCACCCGTCGTCTTTACGTAATACGTTATCTATATTATTAAAAGTCTGTTCAAACATGGACTATTGTTGTTTCAGTTCAAAACGCAAAAATACAAAAAGCAAGTCAATAAAATTTACTTTTTATTAATTGATTAAATCCGACGGTCTCTATAAAATTGCTACTATAAATTGTTTCATACAGTTACTTCCCGATGCAAAAATTCCTGAAAATATTCCCCAGCACCTCGTCCGTTGTAATATCCCCGGTAATTTCGCCCAGGTAATGCAGGCATTCCCGGATATCCTGCGACACGAACTCCCCGCTGAGGCCGGATTCCAGCCCGGCGATTACGCGTTCTACGGCTGTCAGTGCATGCGATAAAGCTTCGTAATGCCGGACGTTGCTCACGATCACATCTCCGGCGTGCACGCCGTCCAGATCCACCGCTTCCGTCAGTTTCTCCACCAGCCCGTCCAGATTCGTGCCCTGCTTTGCCGAGATCGGGATAATCTCCTCGCCCGACGTAAACAGGCGGATCGTTTCCTGAGGGGTCAGCAAGTCGTCCACCCGATCGGTCTTGTTCAGCACGATCAACAGTGTGGCATCCGGCGCAAGCCGTTCTTTCACCTGCCGGTAATACTCCTCGAAACACTCTGCTCCCCGGCTTAAATCCGTCAGCAGTAACACCACGCGCGCCTGTCCGATCTTGGCAAACGTACGCTCGATTCCGATACTCTCCACCTCGTCCTCCGTCGCACGGATACCCGCCGTATCGATAAAGCGGAACGTCACCCCGTTCAGGTTCACCGTATCCTCGATCACATCCCGTGTCGTTCCGGCAATGTCCGACACGATCGCCCTCTCCTCGTTCAGCAAAGCGTTCAGCAGCGTACTCTTCCCCACATTTGTATTTCCCACAATCGCCACCGGCACACCGTTTTTGATGACACTCCCCACCGCAAACGAATCGCACAGCCGCACCAGCAGCCTCCGGATATTTCCGGCAATCCTTTGTAACTCCGGACGATCGGCAAACTCCACATCCTCTTCCGAAAAATCCAGTTCCAACTCCAGCAAAGACGTAATATGCAGCAAATCCGCCCGCAACTTCACCAATTCCGCAGAAAATCCCCCTTTCATCTGGCTCAATGCCATTCGGTGCGAAGCGGCCGACGACGAAGCGATGAGGTCTGCCACCGCCTCCGCCTGCGAAAGATCCATCTTCCCGTTCAGGAAAGCCCGTTGCGTAAACTCTC
>OGOU01001463.1_pt1 | contig 18340 bp, 23 predicted proteins | sample 1552721 | NCBI WGS metagenome assembly OGOU01 (sample SAMEA2580176, study PRJEB22360) | human gut metagenome | biome: human gut; feature: human-associated habitat; material: faeces | place: Denmark | collected 2008/2010
TTGCTATGGATATTCTTTTTTACTATTGCATCTTCATTTTACAATCTGCGAAAAATAAATTTAAAACTATTTTTAAAAAATCTAATATAAAAAAGTTCTTGCATTCTGCTTTGTGTCTTCTCTTATGTGTTCTTACCGTTGTTTGCTTCGGCGGTGTTCTCGTTCCGACTCAGGCGGAAGCTGTAACGGGCGTTGAGGAGATTATAACTTTTGTAATTGCTATTATGATTGCCTGCGGAGTTTCGTTTACTTCTACCAGCGTTGCTCATAGCACTGCGGAACGGTTTTATAATTCAGCTGATTCCGAGACGAAAAGTATAATTGATAAAGCTTATGAGCAGTACGAAGCAAAGAAAGAATATTTTACAACTACGAGCTTCGGCTTAATTTCTTGCTTAGCAAACGAATGGCAAAATATATTTGATTCAATAGCTTCTTTTATTTTTAAGCCTTCGGTTGTTGCTGCTTCAAGCTTTGTTGATTTCAGTGTAGCTCAAGCGACTTTCAAAAATTATGATAGTTTTTATGATTTATTAAAAGCTAATGGTACTCTTGAATTTTCATATGAATGTACTAAAGATTCTTATACATCTTTTACGATCGGAAACACAATTATTGAATTATTGAATTAATCGGTAAAGATATATCTTCTAATATTCCTCGTGATGTTATTACTGCCTGGAATAATAGTTCTTATGGTTATTATAATGATCGCAATGTATTAATGAAAATTTCAATACTTGGTACTCAATATTCATTTTATACTCCTCTTTATAAATCAACTGTTTATATGAGTGATCACATTAAATATTACAATCATACTTATGATTTTTATCTGAATGATAGCGGAGCAATAGTTTATAAACATATTGGTCATTCTAGTGGATTTCCTTTTATTTCTGGTAACAATTATATAGAGCACAATTTTAATGGTCCTCTCTCTTTTATGTATTATGGTAATGAGCTTATTTCAGCAACTTTAACATATTCTGGAAAAAGTTATAGTTTGACAGGTAGTTTTGGTAATGTTGTTTGTGATGATGGCACTATCTATGGTACTGACTATTTAATACCTTGCGACGCTGATAAAATCACTGATGATTATTTAACTAAAGCATTTACTTGTGACCCGTCAATTTCAATAGGAAACGATTACATAACAAACGATACGACTTGGCAAGAAAGCATTGCCGATGCAGGTTCGGGTTCTATTGCTTTTCCGCTTGATCTTGACGATTTAATTGATTCTTCCGCTTCTGATGTTCGTGATAAAACTTTGACTGATACGGGCGATATTGCAACAGATAAGACAGATGATAAAACAGATACAGAAACTGATACAAAAGATGATACTATTTCTGATTCTAAAGATATAGCAGATATTTTGCATGATAAAATTCCTGCTATTCAGCAGATTAATGATATTATTTCAGGCTTTAACAATGCTAATTCAAAAGGTTTCTATTTTGAATTTGTATTTTATAAGAAAAAGTATGTTATTGACTGTGCTTTTTATGAACCTTATCGGCAGAATGTTCGTGGTGTACTTTCTGTTCTGTTTATTGTTATGACATTTTTAACGTGTTTTAAGCTTTTCCGTAGTTGTATAGGAATTTCTTTTTCAGGCGGTGAAGGAGATAATGACGATGATCAATAGCCTTTTAGAGTGGATATATAATAATATGCCTACTATTGATTTTCCTTCTGATTGGAATGTTCAGGAATTTTTTGCAAACAATGATTGGCTTTTGTGGTGTAATTATTATTTGCCTATGGATACATTTGCTATCTGTGCCGGCATTGTAATTACTGCAACGCTTATCTTTGGAGCTATTAGAATAATTATTGAGATTATTCCTTGATTAATGAGGTATCTATGATAGTTTTAATTTGTCTTTTTATTTTTTATATTTTTAGACGTTTTTTATTAAATTCTCCTCAGTTTTTCTATTATGTAATTCACGATATTTTACATAGAGATAAAAATTATTTTAGGCTTTTCGGTCTTAGATTGTATTGTGGCCGCCAAGGTGCTGGAAAGACTATTGGACTTGTATATGACCTTGAGCGCTTTCGCAAGAAATATCCTCGCTGCAAGATATATACTAATTTTGGATATAAGTATCAAACTGCTCCTCTCAAGTCACTCAATGACCTGCTTGATCCGAAATTGAAGAACGGTACAGACGGCGTTATTTTTGCTATTGACGAGATACAAAATGAATTTAGTTGTGCAAATAGCAAAGATTTTCCTGAATCTTTGCTAAGTCAGATTACTCAGCAGAGAAAGCAAAGAGTTTGTATCTTAGCTACTTCTCAAGTTTTTAGCAGAGTAGCTAAGCCACTCCGAGAACAATGCTTTATAGTTGTTCTTTGCAAAACTTTCTTTGGAAGATACACAAGGCTTAAGTATTATGATGCTGATGATTATATAGAGTATTCTGATAATCCTACAAGGGAAAAAAGGAAAAAGCTCCATAAGAAAAAATTAATTACTTTTGTTCAGACTGATGAGCTCCGTAATTTGTATAATTCTTATGAGTTAATTGACAGGTTGAGCCGTACAGGCTTTGTACCTAAAATTTCAGATAATTATACTGTTAATAAGACTTTTGTCAATGTGGGGCGGAAACGCTGATGCGTTTCCGCTACATTGTAAATCTTATACAGTAATTTCTAAATGGGGTGTAAAAATTGAAAAATGCTAACTTGATTATCGACTATTTAACTTTTTCTTCAAAGATTGACTCTGTTAAATCTATTATTGATTTTTTAGGTTTTTCAGAAATTCCTTTTGTTGAATTAAATGGTCGATATTTCTATAATAAGAGGCTTTCATATGAAGGTATTAATATCTATTATGAGGGTAAGGATGAGAATATGGGTATTTGTGTTGAGCTTTCAGGTAAAGGCTGTAGAAACTTTGAGCGGCTCGGAACAGGCGATTATAATGAATTGTTTTCTTATATAGTGGAAAATGATGAGTTAAATATTTCTCGTATTGATATTGCTTATGATGATTATGACGGTTTACTTGATTTTGATACTATTGAACATGATATTAAAAATTATAATTATGTTTCAAGATTTAAAGATTTAAAGTTTTTAAAATTGAAAAAGAATATAGCAAAATCGTTGAAAAACGAAGTTTTTGCATTTATTGTGGCTCAAAAAATCAAAGTGATACATTATTTAGAATTTACGATAAACGAGCTGAGCAAATGAGGTATGAGATTGAATATTGGGTCAGGTTTGAAATGCAGTTAAGAAATGAGCGCGCTGATTGTTTTCTTAAATCACTTATGGCTGGTAATGACCTTGGTCGGCTCTTTGTAAGAGTAATTAATAATTATCTCAGATTTATTGAACCTTCTGAAACTGATAGTAATAAATCAAGATTAAAAACTGCGTCCTACTGGTTTGATTTTCTTGGAACTTTTGAAAAAGCATCTTTGTATATTCCCGAGCATTATTATAATGAGACAAAACTTGAAAAATTTGTTAAAACTCAAGTTTCAGGTTCTGTTGTTGCCTTTATTGCCCTCTTTGGTTTTGATGAGTTTAAAAATATTATCACCTGTAAAAGTCATTTAACTCTAAATCCTAAATACCAACTTCTTTTAAGCCAACACTGTATAGATAATATAGATGAGTTGTTCTCCGATGATTGGTGGAATACAAAAGTTTAATGCGATTACTATGACTTTATTAGATACTTACGAAAAATTTATGCAAGAGCAAAGATACCGTGGGAATTCTTCTTATACGCTTGAGTATTATAAGCGTTCTTTAAAGATGTTTCTTGATTTTTGTGGAACTGATATGGATATTGAGGATATTGATGTAGTTCTTTTTAAATCATATCAATTATACATATCTGAGCATTTTAACATTAATAGGGTTTCTGTTCGCACATATGCGAGAGCTGTCAAAGTATTTCTTCGTTGGTTGTATTTTGAAGAGTATATAGATATTGATGTAAACAAATTATTGCTTATGAAAGCAAGTAAAGATGTCATTATTCCTCTATCTGATTTTGAAGTTAAAGAATTAATTAATTACTATGATAATTTGACTTATTTAGGTTGCAGAAATAAAACAATGATTATGCTTATGCTTGATTGTGGTTTAAGGCTTAGCGAAGTTGTTAATCTTAAGATTAGCGATTTAGATATTAAGAATAATTTTCTTGTTATAAACGGAAAAGGTTCAAAGCAGCGTTTGGTTCCTTATGGGTGTGCGACTAAAAAGCAGTTTGAAATATATATGCAATATAGGCTTAATCTTAATAATAATACTTCTCTATTTTTAAATCAAAATTTAAGCAGCATAACTAATAACACTATTAAAATGCTCTTTGCAAGACTTAAAAAGCAAGAAAAATTCAAGCGTATATATCCTCATTTGTTGCGTCATACATTTGCTACTAATTTTATCTATTCCGGTGGTAATTTAGAGGTGCTGCGAGTACTAATGGGACACTCAACTATAAATATCACGCAAATATATATCCATTTAGCGGCACAAAAGCATTTACTTAATGATAGCTACGTAACCGTCAAATAAAGCACACCTATACAAACCGTCCAGAAAGCGATACAATAACAGAAAACGCAAAAGGAGGCGGTTATGGTGACAGAACAGGAAGGGGCTTTGTTAGTCAGAAAATTTACAGACAGCGAACTCAGCGGACGGGAATTTTGCCGTGAAAACGGCATAAAACGCAGTACCCTCAGATATTGGATAGAACGAGCAGATGAGCTTGCTTACGGAAAAGAAGTATATTTTTCTGAATTGGTATTGGGCGGTGAAAATAAATGTTGACTATCCACCCTGAAAAGATTTACATTTCCTCCGCAAATGTTGATATGAGAAAAAGTATAGACGGCTTGTCGGCTATTGTAGAACAGAATTTCAAACTCAATCAGTTCAGTAATGCAATGTTTGTGTTTCACAACAGGCACTGCGACAAGGTGAAAATTCTGTATTGGGACAGCGACGGTTTTTGTCTGCTTTACAAACGAATGGAACACGGTAAATTTCGTTTTCCGCAAGGCATATTGGCTGATAAATACACAGTAACTCAGGAAGAACTTTCGTGGCTTTTACACGGACTGAAAATAGAAGAAATTCATAAATACAATACACTTAAAAACGCTCGGTAAAACGGGCGTTTTTCTTGTATTTGTGCGGTTTTTATGGTATAATAGATACAGTAAAAACCTTGATTCCGGAGTGTGATTTCAGTGAAAAATATGCCTACATATGAAGAACTTCTGGCACAGAATTCCGCTCTGAAAAAGCAAGTAAAATATCTCGGAAACCAGACTGAAAAGGCAGAGAAAAAATACGAGCAAGCACAATCTGAAATTAAAAATCTTACACTTCAGAATAAAGAATTAATCGCAAATTACAACTGGATTCTGGAACAGCTCAAATTGAGCAAGAAGAAAATTTACGGTTCCTCAGCAGAAAAGATAGCCGAGGATTACGGACAGCTTAATCTCTTTAACGAGGCTGAACTTGAAAGACAGCCTCTTGCTGTTGAGCCTAAAATTGAGGAAATCACATACACAAGAAAGAAATCAAAAAAGAGAAAGCAGACAGAAATCTACGGAGATTTACCGGTAGAAGAAATCATTTATGATATTCCGGAAGAAGAAAAGGTTTGCGAAAACTGTGGTTTTGAAATGTCATTTATGAAATACGAAGTACGCAGAGAACTAAAAATTATTCCTGCCAAGGCAACAGTGGTAGAGCATAAAAAGGCTGTCTATGTATGCAAGAATTGCGACAAGAACGGAACTGAAAGTAATTTTAAAACAGCAGAAGGACTACCTGCATTAATTGAAAAGAGCCTTGTTTCACCGAGTATGCTTGCGTATATTATGAATCAAAAATTCACCAATGCAATGCCGCTTTACAGACAGGAGCAAGAATTCAAGAGAATGGGAGTAAATCTTACCCGTCAGGCAATGGCAAATTGGATGATAAAGGGAGCTAATCTCTTAAAGCCGATATATGAGGAAATGCGCAGGGAACTTGTATCAAAGCATTTTCTGCACGCTGATGAAACACCGCTTGAGGTTTTGAACGAACCGGGAAAAGCACCTGCTTCAAAATCATATATGTGGGTATACAAAACAGGGCAATTTGGGGGAACCCCGGTTGTTTTGTATGACTATGAGGTCGGAAGAAGCGGAGAATTTGCAAAGAAATTTCTGAGTGGATTTTCAGGGTATCTGCACTGTGACGGCTGGACAGGCTACGACAAGGTGAAAAATGCAAAACGGTGCGGCTGTTGGGCGCATCTCATAAGATATTTTCTGAATGCCTTAGATGTGCAGGAGAATAAAACCGACTACAGCACCATAGCGGGAAAAGGCTTTTTAATGATAGAAAAAGTATTTTCACTTGAAAAAACTGCTCAAAAGAATCCCGACAAAAAATCTGAATACACACTTGATGAAATTGCAGAGATACGCAAAGAAAAATCTGCACTGGCAGTGCAGGAATTTTTTGAATTCTGCGAGAAAAACCAAGGGAGGACTCTGCCCAAAAGCATGACGGGCAGGGCAATTACCTATGCTCTGAATCAGAGAAAAACGCTTGAAACATTCCTTGAAAATCCGAAAATTGAGCTTACAAACAACTCAGCCGAAAGAGCGATAAAGCCGTTTGTTATCGGCAGAAAAAACTGGCTTTTCTGCAATAGCGAGGCAGGAGCTCAGGCTTCATCAATAATCTATTCGATTATCGAAACTGCCAAGGCTAACGACATCAATGCATATGACTGCCTTGAGCAGATTTTCACAAACATACAGCAAGGCGTTAACCCGACAACATGCCTGCTCTAAACTCTATACCTTTTTATACTTACAGCCCACCTTAATATCTTCAGGTGGGCTGTTGTTGTTCAGAATATTTCTCTTGTCAAGGTGTGGGTTATTTGACGGTTACGCTGTCAAAAATTTAACAGCAACATATTTTTATTTTACTTATTTAATTTAAGTGTCAATATGAGCGTCAATGATTCATAAAAGTTATTACTTCAGCGATGTCAAATCTATTGTCAAACTGTCCGTTTCACTTTCAAAAAGATCTGAAAACTTGATTTCAACAGGCGTTGTTAAATCATTGAGCTTGTATGTCATTTTAACCTAAACTCTTCATTTTGACATCATCGCAGGCAGAAAAGCATTCTGCCTGCGATGTGCAATAGCTGATAGAATTACTTGTAAACAGCAGATTTTGCAAGTTCCTGAACAAGGGGATCGTCGATTGTCAATTTATCTAAATCGAGTTGCTTTATTCTGATTTCAACATAAATATCCTTGCCATCTGCTCTCTTGTAGTAGGATACAAGGCAGCTTTCTGCGCCGTTTTCGTGTGATATATTAACCACTTTGTAGGTAGTGTCACCGTAGGTTACTTCTTCGCCGATTTCAGACTTGCCCTCTTTGTAGGTATCAAGATTTCTTACTCTTATACACTCTTCTACGGCATCGTCAAGGGAGCTTATCATTCTTGTTGTGCTCACTTCAAGTTTGCCCACTATTGAGCTTTTTTTGCCGAAATTAATCTGAATTGTGCCAAGGGCATCCTCATCGTGGTAATAGGAGTAAACCTCATACTGCAAGCCCTCGGGGATTGTTACTGTGCAGAAAGCACTGTCGAGAGTTTTTTCGCCTTTGCCTTTGTCGCCCGCCTGCAACTCTGCCGAAGCTGTTGTTTCCTCAACGGTTGTTTCCTCAACCTTTGTTTCCGAAGCAGAGGTTTGAGCTGAAGTTCCATTTGTTCCAGAGCTTTCGCCTGAGCCGTCGCAGGCTGCAAGCGATGCTGTCATAACGAGTGCTAATAAAATTGCTGCTAATTTTTTCATAATAATTCCTTCTGAGAATTTTTATTTTAATCTGTAAATACCTAAAACTTATTTATTATACCTGCTATATCATTTTGAAATTAAGATTGTATGTTTAGTAATCAAAGAAATATCACAATATTACTTCAGCGATGTCAAATCTATTGTCAAACTGTCCGTTTCACTTTCAAAAAGATCTGAAAACTTGATTTCAACAGGCGTTGTTAAATCATTGAGCTTGTATGTCATTTTAACCTCAAGGCTCTCGCCGGGAGCTACATCCTGTCTTGTGCTCTCGTCGAGCGTATCGTATGACTCCTCATCTACAAAAACAGTTGTGTACTCGAGTTCTGAATCACCCTGAGTAACGGTGTAATACATTGACCATTCAAAGCTCTGCGCTTCTTTACTGTTGTTTGTGTAATCATAAGTTGCAACTAATGTGTCGTTTCCGTCATAATTCTTTACAATCTCACTGCCTTTATATACAGCCTGATAGTCGCCGATTTTGATAAGATTCGGATTCTCATCTTTTCCTGCACCATCACAAGCCGCAAAGGAAAATATCATAATTGCTGTCAAAATAATTGCTGCTAATTTTTTCATAATAATTCCTCCATAGAATAATGATGTTTTGATTTGTGATTATGAACTGATTTATGCCCAAGGGTTACTGCTCTCGGGCTGACGGATGCCGAGCAGTATACTTGAATATTCCCACAAATACCACTTGCCGTCCTTTGCCTTGCGAAGCTGTATCGGTCGTGGGTCATCTGCTCCGCCCGAGGGGATAAACAGCTTTGCAATTCCGTCTGTTGAATAGGTGTACTGATTTTCTCTTACCTCAACCGTATAGGGTGCGGTAGGCTGATAATCGTTGCCCGGAGTTGCTCCTGCAAAGTACGACCTTGGAACATAGTCTTTATCACGAAAACGGTCGGCTATGAATTGCTTATCTGCACTGTTCATAGGTCTTGGTCCACGCAGAAAATCAATCATTCTGCAGCAAAGCTCTCTGTCCTTCGGATAAAAACAGAATGCAAGTACTGTCATTGCTGCCGTCTGAAACGGAGTTGACAAGGAAGCCTGCGGAAGGCTTATAAACTGCTCGTAGGTTTCGGGCAGACTGTTAAAAACAATCTTTTCTTTCTTATTATTTACGGCATTGCTCACGCCCTGTTTTACTGCTTTTCCGAGCTGATTTGCCGCCTTGCTTGCAAACATATCAAATAATCCCATAATAATCCGCCTTTACTCAAAATCACTGCTTTGGTGTGCCGCAGCCGCTGCAGAATTTTGATGTATTCTGTGTTCCGCAATTCGGGCAGAACCATGAACCATTCTGAACAGGCTGTTGCTGAACATATCCCTGCTGCATTGGTTGCTGTGCGTAGCCGTTCTGTGGCATAGACTGTTGGAAATTCTGCTGTGCGTAGCCGTTCTGTTGCATAGGCTGTTGGAAATTCTGCTGTACATAGCCCTGCTGCATCGGTTGACCGTAGCCGTTATTCATCGTCTGACCGTAGCCGTTGTTCATATTCTGCATACTGCCCTGTTTGATTTGCTGACAAAGCTGCATAATCTGAACACCTGTTTCATAAGCCTGCATAAGCTCCATCTGATTATTTGAGCTTACATATGAAACGGTAAATGAAATTTCATTAGTAATATACGGGTCTGTCACTCTGAAGCAAGCCTTTATTCCGCTTACCTCTTTTATGCTCCCCGAGCCTGAATGCCCCGAGTCGACATTGCGTACAAACGGCTGTGCGGAGAGCGGAACATTAACCATACCTGTCTGCATATTTCCAAATGCCTGATTCATTCCGTTCATAAAATTATTAAAGCCGTTGTTCTGATTATTAAGTTGTCTGTTGTCAAAATTATCTCTGCTGTCGGGAATACCGTCATGGTCGGAGTCTGAAAGCGTTCTGTACTCCTGCTCAAGCCAGAAATCCTGTAGCTGTGAAAAATTAAAAATCTGCGGATTTCCGCTTTTATAATCTCTGTTGTTTATTGCAAAGATAAACCAACGGTTGCCGAAATCAACCTGAATTGAGCTGTTACTGCCGCCTGCCGTTGCAGAACAGTTAAACTGCTGATATTTCTGCTTGTTCTGCTCTCTTAATTCAAGATGTCTTTTTACATCATCAACCGTTCTTTGTTTCCAACCGCTTGTAAACGAGCCTAATTTGTGCTTACAGTCCGAGCAAAGATAGCCGTCTGACAGCTTTTGCTGTGTAAGCATATTAACCTTATCTCCGCAAATATCGCAGAATTTCTTTTCAAAAAGTCCCATCGTAATTTCTCCTTATTATTTTAATTTTTCATACATACTATCAGTTCTGTTTGTTTAGTTAAAGAGGAAGGGTTTGCGGGCGGGCGAAGTATATGTATTATTTCGCCCGACCGTGACTGTTGATTATTTGATTCTAATCAAAAATCAGCCAAGCTTTTTGTTCTTGAATGCACCGATAAGGTAAAGAACAGGAATTACAAGTCCGCAGATAACGGAAAATACACTGAAGCTCTCAGGATAGCCGATGAGCGTAAACACATTAGAAATAATGCACATAGCCGCAACAGCGATACCCCAGCCAATGCAAGTATTGGCTTTTTCAGGCTTGTTCCAATTCTTAACGCCGATGATTCCTGCAACGAACTCAGCAACTGCACCTGCAAGAGCTATAATACCTGATGCCCAGAGAAGTCCCATTGGTGCACCGAGTGCCTCAAGCACGCCGAGTCCGAGAATTGCGATGATTGATACAACCAAAGCGATTGCACCGAAGATAATCATCAGAATACCGGTAACCTTTAAAAATTTTGAACCCATATCATTTCCTCCTTATTTATTTAGAAAGCATTTCTGCTTTTCTAGCAAGTTAAAATATTTTTGATTATTTCTGCTGTTTCTGCAACACGCTTACCTCTTTCGGCAGGCATTTCGAGCACGCCCCTGAAGCCTTTTCTCAGCATACCGTTTTTGTCAACACGGGCTTCAAAGCCGCCGACGCCGACAGTTGTATGGTTCTGCTGAACTATAGGTCTTACAGTAACCTCGCTTCCCTTTACGGTTACGGTTACAACAAGCTCAAGGTCTGAATCTCTTTCAAATTCAATTTTCTTTCCGAAAAGACCTTTTTTTAGCTTGAACGGCATTTTGAAATCGGAAGCTCTCTGATTCATCTTTTCATAGATTTCTTCAAGCTCCATTTCTCTGCCAAGTTCAATTTTTATCGGACGTTCGGATGTCATTGTATCTTTAAAAGATGCCATAATTTTCCTCCATTAAAATGTTTTTTGGGGTGAAATATTAGTGATGAATTTCCCTTTTCATTGTTCTGAAAGCTGTTTATTTGTTATTATCGGCGTATTTCTCTGCAAGCTGAAAGAAAAGCTCGTTTACTGCTTCAAAGCACTCGCCGTTTGTTTCAACAGCAATACCTTCATCACCGTAGCTTACCGTAAAATTCGTTATTGTTTCGTCGCAGACGAAAAAGATACTCTTTTTCCTTTCTGCTTTTATGTGACTGTAAAAGTCATATTTGCTGTCAATCTCAGCAAAATGCTTAAACTCTTCCTCGGTAATTTCCGCATCGGTAAAGTTTATTTCTTTACAATCATTATTATCATAATCTACAATAAGACATTCGGCATCAAGAAGGTAAGAGTCGTTCTCCAGCCTTGCCCAGAAGTGGTAACAATAAGTTCTGTCCATATGGCTTTGAGAAATTGAAATTGAAGTCAGTTCACCTTCAGGTCTTGCCGGCTTTTGGGTACAGCCAAAAAGCGAAAGAGCACAAGAAAGAATTAACATAATTAAACACCATTTATATTTCATATATTATCTTTTTTCATCAAAACTTATCAATCAGACCAGCGATGTACTTTTGAATCAATGTGGTATCATCTATCGAAATATCGCCGCTTCCATTTACATCAGCCGCAAGGGACTGAGCTTCATCATCAAACTCCTGTACACCTGCAAGATATTTCTGAATCAGCGTTGCATCATCTATTGTAATTTTACCGTCAAGATTCACATCGCCTAATACGAAATCAGGCTCTTCTGTTGCGCCTGTTGCTTCAAAGGTATATACAACATAGTACGCATAGAATTTGCCTGACTTTCTTTCAGCCACAAATTCTGCGTCATTGCCGTTTACCTTTGCTGTTACTGTATCGATATCTCCCATTACATATTCAGCAGTAACAGGAATTTTAACAGTGTATTCAGTGTTTGTTTTGAATTTTGCATCACCGGGAGTCCACTCGGGTGTTCCGGGCACTGCATAGCCTGAGGTACACTTTGCCGTTGTCGCCGGCGTCTGACCTGCAACAGGGGCTTTTACGGACAATTCAATATTCTGAGTTTTGTACTCGTCAGGTACAGTTATTGTCATCTCAAAGCCGATAGAACGACTGCCATCGTCATTTTTTACTGTAAGAAAGGAATCTATTCCGTTAAGTTTTCCGTACACAGTACTGTAAAATGTATATCCTTCCTTTGGAATAACATCAATTGCGACAACCACATTATCTCCGGATTCAAATTCATAATCATCGCTGAGAATCTTTTGGGACATCAACCACCTTACATTACCGATGGTGTAAGGGGCGTCGGCGTCGTTCATCGGATTTTTATAATCTCCTACTGTCTTGTGATTCCAGATTTGGTCGAAATCCTCAAAAAACAAATCGTTGCAGTATTTAATTACCTTATCTACGGACAAAGTAACTATATCCGACATAACAGTTCCGCCATAGCCTTTTACGGTGCAATAAACCTTCTTACCTGTCATCCAATCGGATACTTCTCTGAGCATAAGCATTTTGCCGCCTGAAGTCACGTAGGGAGTTGTATAGCCGTTGTTTGAAAGATAGTTCAACGCAAGCTCATTTCCGTTTTCGTCAATAATGTGCCATAAATTGTCGCTACGGAATTGTGGTCGCCATATAAGTACAGTGCGGATTTATGAGAATCTGTAGTTTCATCAAATAAACTAAAATATCCGTCTGCAATTTTAAGTGAATTAAGGCAGTCTGCATATAACGCATATTTGCTACCGTAAAATTTGCCGTCATTTATGGTTAAATCACAGTTTTTTGCGTACACGGCACACTCCTGATATTTATTTGAATCCTTATAATTAAAATCGCCGCCGTTTATAGTAACATCTGAATTTTCGTATATTCCAACAGCAGTATAACAACTACCGAAAGTACCGTAATTGATTTCAGCCGTAGCTTTACTGTCATCTGTACCGGATATACTCAGAGCTTTACCACCATTGCTATGAGTAGTGAAATATTTTCCGCCGTTAATTACAACTGAACCTGAGCAAACATTAACAGCTGAATATCCTGTATATGCTTTGTAAATACCGCTGTCAATGCGGAGATTGCCTTTTGATTTTACTATTGAGAAGGTATAGTGAGAAGAACCGACTACTGAAAAAGCATGAACATTGGTCAACCTCAGACTTCCCTCTTCTTCAACATTAAACACTGCCTTATTCTCATTATTAGCACCGGTGATAAGCTCCAGATTATGCAGATTGTTTTCGTCTAAATATTTACTCTGCCAGATTCGCAGACTGCCACGCTTGACATTAAAAAGATAATTGTCATACATAGAAGTTCTGCTTATAGAGGAACTGTTGAGGTCAATAGTTATGTCGGTGTTCGGGTCGTCAACACAAAGAGTATAATCACTTTTATAATCCTCCTGCACTATCCGTTTATTGTTAATAGTTATCCACTGCGTTCCTCCCTTTGCAAGTGCTTCCCGCAGTTCATCATAGCTTGTTACAATTGTCTGCTCGCCTGTTTTCGGTACTGTAATGCTCTCAACTATATATGAGCAAATAGGGCATTTTTTTACATATAAGCCTTCCTGTGTTTCGGTTGCTTTCTGAACACAAGTCCAATTTTCACCTACAGTGGAACCGCTGTAATGTTTATTTTCACTGTTTGCAATCTTCTTGCCTCATATATTACATTCTTTCCAATGGTAGTTGCAATCGCAAGTGTACGAATCCCAATCGTGCATATGGTCAGACGGAGAACACATAAGATTGTTTATACAGCACATTAACAAAGTATCATTCTCTGTAACACCGCTTGGAAGTGTTTTACCCTCGGGCAATTTCGCTTTTATTGCCGACACAGGAATAAAAATGCTTTCGTCGTCGGTTCCGATTAACTCACCGCTTTCGTCATAAAAGCTTGCTACGCACGGTGTACCTAAGGAAATAGTTGTATTTTTTATTACAAAGAAAGCATAAAAGTCATATTTCTTCCGTATCGGTAAATGTTTTAAGCTCTGTCAGCTTAGTACCATAATAATCTTCTTCCATTGAAAACATAAAGTTCTTGAAAGAATCGGGATCTGCTGTCGCCATGTCACCATAATAGTTAAGCCACTGCCAACCGAGAAGCTCACAATCGAAGTTGCCGCTGTATGTAATGTTGCCTTGCGGAGCAGCACCGGGTCGTGGGTAGACTAAATTTTTAATGGTTATGCTGTAATCAGCCGCACTTGCCGATAGCATTGAAAGCGGCAAAGCCGAAATGCAGATAAGCAAGCTAAGGCATATACTTATTACTTTTTTGATACTTTGGTTTTCATAAAAATCCTCCTCAAAAGTATTTATTTATGTTTCTGCATTGTTTTTCGTCTTATCAGAGAGTATCAACAACTGCCGACAAATAGGTGGCAGATACCGAGCCGTAAAGGAAATTATCTATCAGTCCGTCCTTTTTCGCACGGCGAACCTTATCGGCTAATTTTTTATCTGTGTTTTCGTCTACCACGAGAACGATTTTACAATCGGGGCAATATGATTTTACTTTGTCACGGATTTTCATTCGCTCTTCAATTTTCCACGGTGTGTAGGCTGTGACCTCCATAATCAGAACATTCGCTTGTGTATCGGCGCACATATCCGATGTTTTGTCGGGACTTTCACTCGGAAAAACCTCAAAATTCGAATCAAAATTCCGCAAAGCAGTTGCAATGGCGTCGGCAAACAAAGCGTTTTGCATATCTACAACGACTCTCTTCATTAAACCACCTCCTCTTACTTATTCAAATAATTTGCATCATTTATTGAAGGCTCAAAATTTACCCCCAAATATCATAATAAAATTCACTTTGTTTTGGAAAGAGGGTTGCCGAAGCAAGCCTCCAAATAATATATTGTTGTAGTTTAATTTATATGTTTATGGCTCCGCAGGCATTCAGCTTGCCGTCAACAAACCATACATTCAGCGAAGCTTTGTCATCACCGTCAACATACCAAATATAAAGCTCAGCCTGCTGGGAATCGTCATAGCGGTACTCTGATGCATCTACACCGATGTGTTCCTTAATATCATTATATGTCAGGTTTGCCTGTTCAGTGCCTTCAAAGTAGTTCAAGCCGCCTAAGTAGGTTTGAGCAGTTTCTCTGAGTACGTCAGCACTTGCTCTTTCAGTACTCATAGGCTGTGCCTCTGTGGACTTCATATCGAGATTGTAGGCATTGCTGTTTTCCGAGTTGCCGCCGCTTCCGCCGCTTTCGCCGCATGCAGCAAATGAAAATACCATCACTATGCTTATCATTAAAATCAGAAACTTTTTCATTTGAATACCTCCGTTAAGTAAAATATTTTAAATCTGATTATGACCTTTCAGACCGTTTCTGCGGTTATTCCCTGAACGGGATTATGTTCTTAAATACGAGTCATACATATCTGCAATGACTCTACTCTCGAAAACACCTCCTGTTATATTATTTTGTCACTTTTATTATACAAGGAACTTTTGGGTTGCACATCACCCATATGGGTGATTTTTCATAAATTTTTGAAAAAAATATCCCCGAATTTATTAAAAAACTCGGGGTTTTAGTATAAGTATAAGCTATTTATTATCCTCGGGAATGCTGGGAATAATGAATTTTTTGTTGGTAACAGCAATGGCAAGACGGGTTTTGTTAGAATAGCCTGTTCTTTGCAGAATGTGCGAAACATGGGTTTTGACCGTATTGACAGATACGCACAGCTTCTCTGCAATCTCACTGTATTCCAGACCGTCGCATACAAGGCGAAGCACCTCTATTTCCTTTGCCGTAAACTCGGCACTGCTGGCATGACCTAATTGGACAACGGGTGACTTATTGGGGAAAATATGTTCTCCCGACATTGTACGGTCAATCACATCAATCAGCGTTTCCCGGCTTACATCCTTGTACCAGAAGCTGTCTACTCCTGAGGCTTTGGCACGATCGAGATAGCCTACCTCGACCATAGATGTCACGATAATAATTTTTATGTCCGGAAACTGCTTTTTAATTTCTGCGGCGGCGTCAATTCCGTCCTTGCTGCCTGTTGTGCATACATCCATCAGAACAAGATCGATATGCTGCCGCTGACATTTTAAAATGGCAAGCTCTGCACTGCTTATGCTTGCCGCAAGCTCATAACTGCCGCTGTCGGAAAGCGTGCGTTCCATATTCTCACGCGGCATACGCTGATCCTCTACTATTAGCACCTTCTTCATTCTGTTCCCTCCTTTGATTTCGGCACGGTCACTGTCAGTGCAAAGACAGGCTTTGACTGTATTTCCATAGTACCTCCCAGATTTGTAATATGGTTGTAAAGATTCAGCAGTCCGCCTTTTGGCGTTACTTTACTTTCGGGAGGTTTTCCGTTGTTTGTAATGCGTATTGAACCAGAACAGTCATCATTATGTATATCAATAGTAAGCTTTGTTGCATCTGCATGACGAACGCTGTTTGTAAGGCACTCACGCATTGCTATTAAAAACACCCTGTACTGCTCCTGCTGTAACGGCAATTCTCCGTTAAGCTCTGCTTTTACACCGATTGTATCGGCATCATGCATAAATTCTGCAAGCTCGCCACGTTCCAATGGATATTCATTATCATTTTTAATTGCGCTTACTGCTTTTTGAAACAGACTTACTGCGTCAGCGGTTTCTTCCGTAGTCTGCTCCTGCTGTAAAATCTGACGCATTGCAATTATCCCTGCACTCATATGGTCGTGAAGTCCTGTTTTAGCCGCCAGTAATTCCTTTTCCTTTGTCATAGTTGAAACATTATCCGAAAGAACCTTTAAATCACGGGAAATTTTTTCGAGCTGTATGGTCTGTTCCTTTAGTTTCAAGTTCTTTTCATAAAGCTCTGTCACATCGGAAAATATGACCTCTGTATAGACAACACCGTCACAAGCAGTTATATCTGTCTGAGAATAACGCCACGCCTTTCCATTCGGGAAAAGATAAGTTTGTCTGACATCGGAGGGCCTGATTATACCGCTTTTTGTATCGCACTCCTCCAGAGCGTTCTGTAATTCGTCGAATGACTGCATATCGCTTTGCGCCAGACTGCGGAACAGTCGATGCATTTGAAGATTGCACAGCTTGACAGCACCTGACGGAGCAAAATAACAAATTGCGCTCGGAAGTGTATCTATTGCCTGCTTGACAGAACTGCGGCTGAGATTTTTACCTCTTTGACGATATTCGACCACAGCTTCACAAATCAGCAGTACACTTGATACTCCGACAATGCACCACAGCAGCCACATCGGCAATGGCATCAGGATTTCGTACGGCTGTTGTATATTAATATTTCTGAACGCTTCTCCCAATATTGATATCAGTGCAAACAGAATCAGGAAAAGACCGACATTCAAACATCTGTTACATTTACTTTGAAATCTGTAATTAGATACAATTAAATAAAATAAGTTTACGATTAGCAAAAAGAAAAGACAAACCATAAACAAGGATTGCTCTGCTGACGATGCCTGATAAAAGGTAGTCACGACTGTTCACCTGCCTTTTTTGCTCGGAGCGTAAAACGCCATACGCCGTCATCAAAACAACTGCTTTCTGCAAGCTCGAAAAAATCATCAAGCAGACTTTCGCACTCCACTTCCAGATGAAAGATGACAGAATCCTTAAGGCTGCGGGCTTTCAGCCAAACTGAACGCATATCATCTATGGCGGCTTCCGTCACTGATTCAAAAAAGTCATACACACGAATAGCGTCCGTTGTATCAATTTTTTTGTTACTCGGAATATCAATAGCGCACTCCACACCCATAAGCTCAAGATTTGCAAAGGATTCTTCAAGGCACAGTGACAGTTCCGCCGTATCGGTTGTTGCTGATTTCTCGCCGATAAACATTAAGTTGCCCCTGCGTTTTATGTATGCGCCTATTACTGCAATTTTTGCAAGAAGACTGCGGCGTTTTTCATAATTTGTTTCCGTATTGTACTGAGCAAAAAGACTGTCAAGCAAATCAATCTGGTGTGCAGTCTGATCCTGCAAAAGATCATACAGACGGTTTTTTTCCTGTAGGGTATTTATTTTAAGCTTTGTACGATAGTTTTCCTGCTCAAGAAGATTGCTTTCTGCAATTGTCTCTTTATTTTCCTCAAGCTCTTTGAGCAAAGCGGCTATA
>OGOU01001481.1_pt1 | contig 18236 bp, 19 predicted proteins | sample 1552721 | NCBI WGS metagenome assembly OGOU01 (sample SAMEA2580176, study PRJEB22360) | human gut metagenome | biome: human gut; feature: human-associated habitat; material: faeces | place: Denmark | collected 2008/2010
GTAGAATGCAACCTTCCCAAGGTTGACGTCGCGGGTTCGAGTCCCGTCGTCCGCTTGTCTATTTTTTCACTTTTCAAGCCTCTCACACGTATTTCTAAGCAAGCAAGCTTGCAAGAACTACGGTTTACCGGCGATTTGCAAAGCAAATAGCCGGCACTTTATGGCTCATACATCTTCGCAGCTTTAGGAAATCTTACTTCCTGACCCATTTCAAATAATTTTTATCCTTTGGAATAGGATTCAAAAACCCGTTTTTTATAAAAAATCCGGCATACTTTTTAGGGCTGAATACTGCAATGTCATCAGTTACATGCTTTAAGCCGTCTAAAAGCGCACTTCCTACTTTTTTGTATTGCCTTTCTTCTTTATAATAACCAGATGGATAAATATAATTGAAAATTTTTGATAATAAACTTTTTTTAGCAGGAGTTTTAGCTTCAGCACGAAGTCTTATACTGGTAATTATGTCGTTTTTATCTGTAGTTGTTACCAGGCCCAATACCTTATCAGGATTTATTTTGTGAAAAGAATCAGTTTGAGTTGTTAATCCGTAAATGTGACCGGTTTCAAATGAGCGTTTGTCAAAAGCTCTACGGCCGCCAAGCCAGCCAATATCATGATTAATTTCATTAACAGTTTCAATATCTGCAGGGCGAAATTCCACAAAAGCTGCCTTTTGCGGTTTTAAACCTTTTTCATCGATTTTTAAAACTTGTAAAGGTTTTATATAATTTGCTTTAAATGAGATTGAATCCATATATTTTCCCTCTACCCGTGAAATAGGCATTAAAATACCTACTATTTTACAATAAAAGTTTCAATCTTACCATTTATTAATATGTATTCTGTCCTCAACATTAATTACTTTTTGTACGGGCAATTTTGCGTCTTTTGCGGGATAACCCAATGCTATATAACAGGGCATTGCATAATTTTCAGGATGGTTTAACATTTTTTGAATATGCTCCGATTCTTCTGTCATCGGGATTCTGGTTACCCCGAAAATGCCCTCTGACGCGGCTGCTAAGAGAATATTTTCAATACAGAGCCATATTGAAGCAAATTCATTTAACGAACTCAGGCAGGTCGGCTGCATTAGAGGCTCTCTCAATTTAAAAAACGGCAAAATCAAGCATCCGCAATTATAAAGCATGGAAAACTGTTTCGGCATAGCAATATGATACATTCCCCGCTGGTCGGAATCGGTCATTCCGAAACCGTCTAACATTTTGTCACAGTCTTGAGGGTTTGTCATATCTTCCAAGTTAAGAATTCTTGAACGTTCTTTTTTGTCGTTTACAATAACAAATTCCCATTCCCGCAAATGGTTGTTTGTCGGGGCTTTCAGGCCTGCTGATAAAATTCTTTTTATGATTTCCATATCGACGGATTTGTCTTCAAAGTCACGAATTGTTCTGCGTTTTTCAATTGCTTCATAAAATTCCATAATTTATCTCCTTTTAAGTTCGATTTCTAACCATTATTATAAAAATTTTTACGTGTTTTTTAGCATTTTTTCCAGTAACATGTCCAGTTGTTTTGCCTCATCATCCGTAAAGTTTTTATACAACATTGTATTTAATTCATCTGCAATTTTTTTGAACACGCTTTCTAATTTGATACTTTTTTGAGTTAAAACTATATAGGTAATTCTGCTGTCCTCAGCCGATTTTTCACGTTTAACGAGATTTTCTTTTTCGAGCTTGTCAATAAGAACCGTGACGGTTGCTTTGGTCTTGTGAATTTTATTTGCAATATCTTTCATTGTTAATTTTTTATGATTATACAAAACATAAAGAATATCGCCATGAGAAGGCACAAGATTGTTAAAGTTATATTCTTTCAGCTTTTTTGCCAGAAAAGTGTTTCCAACGCTTCTAATTTTAGAGGATAGGGAGAGTGCCTGTTTCATATTATTTGAATTATAGTTAAATATCGAACTATTGTCAAATGCCTGTTCAAAATAACTTTTGTTGTGTTTCTGTTTTATTACAGATAAAGCTTTTTTGAGCACCTTCTTGCAATTCGTCGGTTTTTCTCAAATCTCCTAAAAGCATAGGCGAATCCGGATTATGAAATTTATAGTTTTCAAACGCTTTTTTAGGGTTTTTATTTGCGTAGCAGTACTTGCAGCCATTCATGCAGGTATCGTATGCGCCGATATCTCTGCTTTCAATGCAGTGGCAGCCGTTTCGCATTCCTTTATGTTTTAAGTTTTTAAATTTCACGCCGTTTGCTTTTCCTAAAATTTCCAGTGTCACACATCCCGATTGATGAATGCCGTATTTTGTATAATCTCCGTTTGTTCCGCAGGTTTGAAGGAAAATGTTGTATTTTCCGGCAATTTCGCCTAAACCCGCAGCGATTGCTGTTTTATTTTCTTCTGTAAAAGGTATAATTTCAGGCATGTTCGTTTCTAATTTTTTATACATTTCAACAAAGCTGAAAATACATCTGTCCACGTAAGGCGCAATTTCTTTTGCCATTTTTTCAAAAGTTTCCAGATGAGTTTGCACTGTATATGTTTCTGTCAAAAGAACGGGGTCATATCTCCACGCAAGTCGGTTTTTTCCGACAATATTAGAAAGTTTTTTCAAAGTTTCAATGCTTGTTTCAATAGACGGCACATTCGGTTCAATATCTTTACCGTAGGCGGTTATTGTGTAGAAAAAATATGTATTAAATTTTTCTGTAATTTTTGTTATGTCATTGAGTATAGGCGCGTAATTTTTTGAACAAAATATTACGCAGTCAACTTTGTCGGGTGCCAGTTCGTAGCGGTTTACTTTGTTGGGGAATAATGGATTTCTTGAATATACGAATCCCTCTTCAAATCTTTTTAACAGCCATTTTGTAAAATATTGAACAGTGTCAGTTCTGCCGCCTGTATTAATAATCATAATTTTAGCTCCTGTAATACTTTATATTACACGCTGTATGGAAAAAAATAAACGTGATTTTAATTTTAGATAAATGACTAAAAGTCATTGACTTTAGGTTAATATATTGTATAATGAAAATAAAATGAGGTAAAATTCTATGAACAAACGGCAACAATCCGCTGCCCGAACAAAGAAAAAGTTAATAAATGCCGCAAGAACTCTTTTAAAAGAAAAAGGACTTAGCGCTATAAATGTTGAAGAAATAACAAAGACGGCAGGTGTGGCTAAAGGCACATTTTATGTCTATTTTAAGAAGAAAGAGGACATTATTCTTGAATATTCAAGGCTTCCTTTTTTGGAAATTGCCGAAGAATTAAAAAATATGCAAAACGCCGGTTTGATTGAAAAATTAACCCGATATTTCAATCGTTTTATGGAATGTGTTGAGTTTCACGGGATAAATATTTGCAGGGAATGGATAAAAGATGTGATTGACCCGAACAACATAGAAAATGGTCAGGATGGCGGCAAATGGGTTTATGATTTTGAAATGTTGAAAGAAATTTTGCAAACGGCAGTTAAAAATAATGAACTTAAAAAGGGAGTTCCCGTTGAATTATTAACTCATTTGATAATCAGTCAATTGTACGGAATGATGACCTGCTGGTGCATGTCGGACGGGAAATTTGAGCCGTTGAATTGGGCAGATGAGTTTTGTAAAATTCAGCTCGAAGCAATATTTGAACGATATTTAACAAAGGAGTAGTATTTATGAAAAAAATATTCATTATAAACGGCAGCCCCCGAAAAAATTGGAACACGGCCAAAATGTGCCGCAGTTTTGCCGATGGGGCAAATTCAAAAGGAATTGAAACTGAAATTATAAATCTTTATGATTTTAATTTTGCAGGCTGCAGAAGCTGTTTTGCCTGTAAATTAAAAGACGGCAAAAATTTCGGAAAATGTTCCTATCCTGATGAAATAACTCCGATTTTAGAAAAAATTTCACAAGGCGACGGCCTTGTTTTCGCCAGCCCGATTTATTTTGGCGAAGTTACGGGTGTGATGAGGTGTTTTATTGAAAGATTGATGTTTCCTTTCTTTCAATATGAAGAAGGATATCCTTCAATTGCGCCTAAAAAATTCCCGACTGCTGTTATTTATACAATGAATATTACTGAAGAGCTTTCAAATCAGATGTATCCCGATATGATGGGGCGGTTTGAATGGGCTGTTGAAACCTGCTTTTCAAAACCTGTCAGAATTTGCGCTTATGATACCTGCCAATTCAGCGATTATTCAAAATATGCGGCAAAATGTTTCGACCCGATTCACAAAAAGCAGCAGCTTGAAGAACAATTGCCGGAAGACTTGCAAAAAGCATATGAAGAGGGCGTAAAAATGGCAGAAAGGATTTTAAATTAAGGAGATTTTATGAAAACAAGAAAATTAAGAGATATCGAAGTAAGTGCCGTAGGTATGGGCTGCATGGGGTTCAGTCACGGTTACGGTGCGATTCCGTCTGAAGAAGATTCTATAAGATTAATCAGAAAAGCCTATGATTTAGGCTGTACGTTATATGATACAGCAGAAGCCTACGGGCCTTTTGTTAATGAGGAACTTGTCGGAAAAGCAGTTAAGCCCTTTAGAGAAAAAATTATTTTGACAACAAAGTTTGTACCGGTTTTCCAACCCGGTCAGGAAATTCCGGAAGGAAAATTGAGTAAAAAGGGAATTACAAATGCTCTTGATGATTCTTTAAAAAGGCTTCAAACAGATTATATCGATATTTATTATCAGCACAGGGTGCCAGCAGGAAGCAACTTTGAGGAAGTCGCAATGTGGATGGGTGAATTTATCAAAGAAGGCAAAATCAGAGCCTGGGGACAATCTCAATCAACAGAAGAACAAATAAGAAAAGCGCATGCTATTACTCCGCTCACAGCAATTCAAAGTGAATATTCAATGATGGAAAGAATGTTTGAACGTGATGTAATACCGGTCTGCAAAGAATTAAATATCGGATTTGTCGCATTTTCTCCTATGGCAAGCGGTTTTTTAAGCGGTCAATATGACAAAAACTCTCAGTACAAAGGCGATGATGTAAGAAGGGTTATAACCCGTTTTGCGCCCGAAAATGTTGAAAAGAATCAACCTTTGCTTGATTTATTACATGAATTTGCTTATAAAAAGGGGGTTACTCCGGCACAGCTTTCTTTAGCCTGGATGCTTCATAAATATGATTTTGTAGTCCCGATTCCGGGTATGAGAAAAGATGAAAGAGTGATTGAAAATCTCTCTGCAGCAGAAGTTGAATTGACGGAGCGCGAATTTAATTCAATAGAAAATGAGCTTTCTAAAATTAAAATCTACGGAAACAGAACCGATGAAGATATACATAAACTGGGAACAGTTCAGGCAATAGAAACAAAGGGAGAATGAGCGAATTTTTCGTAAACTACACAAAAGAGCACGGAGAAGTGTAAAAGTTTAAATTTAAAAAAGGAAGACTGCAAATGTCTTCCTTTTTTGCCGCAACAAAGTTAATTATTTGATAAATTAGTTTTTTTCTAAAAATATTCTGTCATAAAAATACTTTTTAAATTCTTCCTTGCCCATTTTATTGTATTCATCATAAAGTTTTTGGCAAACAGAATCTGCCGGATAGTCTATTATTTCTTTTTTGTCATGAACAGCGCTCCAGACAGTTTCTGCGGCTTCTTTAGGCCCGGGGAATTCTTCATTTCCGTCAAGCAGATATTTTCTCTGGTTTGCAGCGGGTTTTTCGTATCCTGTTAAATCGTTAAACGGAGTTTGAAAGTTAGTTTTTGTTCCGCCGGGGATTATTGCCTTTACACTTACATTAAACGGTTTTAATTCATAATAAAGAGATTCAACCATTCCCTGCTGTGCTCTTTTTGCCGCACCATAAGCTCCGTCACGGGGAAGTGCGATTATTCCGGCAAGTGATGTTGTTGTTAAAATTGTCCCTGATTTTCTATTCTTAAAATGAGGAATAAACTCCTGCGTTAAAAGCATTGTGCCTATAACATCCGTATCGAATAATTTCCTTATTTCATCTTCAGGAATCCTCTCCAATGCTCCCATAATTCCATATCCTGCATTATTGAACAAAACATCTATATCATATTCTTTTAGTACTTTTTGAGAGGTTTGTTTAATCAGTTCCGGTTTTGTAAGGTCAAGCCCGGCCAAAACTATATTCTGCATTTCCTTTAATTCGCCTGCTCTGTCAAAATTTCTCATTGCGGCAATAACTTTCCAGCCGTTCTGCGCAAAAAGTTTAGCTGTTTCCTTACCAATTCCGGAGGAGGCTCCTGTTATAAAGATTGTTTTCATAAATATCTCCTTTACAATCTAACTATAAGGCAAGTTTTTAACCATCTGACCCGGTTATTTTATTGTTTTAATAACTTTTGCCGGATTGCCCGCAACAATCGAATATTTCGGAACATTTTTTGTAACAACACTTCCTGCTCCGACCACCGCCCCATCGCCAATTTCAACACCCGGCAGAATTGTCACATTTGAGCCAATCCAAACATTGCTGCCGATTTTTACCCGTTTCGGCGTCATGTTTGCCCTTGTTTTAGGGTTAATATCATGATTTAGCGTGGCAATTACAACAGAATGACCAATCAGAACATTGTCGCCGATTTCGATTCCGCCCTGATCCTGAAATTTACAGCAGGCATTTATAAAAACATTTTTACCGACAGTTATATTTATTCCGCAATCAGTATAAAACGGCGGAAACATTCTGAAACTTTTGTCAACTTTTTTGTCCGTAAGTTTGGAGAAAATCTCAACAATTTCCTCCGGTGAGTGGTATTTGTTGTTAAGTTCCATTGTAATTTTCAGGGCCTGTTGGCTTTGTGTGTGAAATTTTTCAAATACTTCAGTCCCTTGCTCAACCCTGCATTGCGTTTTCATATATTTTAAAAAATCTTTATTATTCATAAAATTATTATTTACGATTCTTGAAAAAATAGCAAATACCTGTAATGCATATTCGAAAATGCTTTGCAGGTATTTTCGAATGAGATGATTTTGTAAACAGAATCCGGTTTTATCGGGTAATTTTTAATTAATACGGACAAGAATGTTGAAAATGAACATTAAGCATTAAACTTTTCATGCAGCTTCTCTAAAAACAATTTCGCCGCAGGGGAAAAGACCTGATATTTTTTCCACACTATATCCAAACCCGATTCAAGCTTCGGGCAAAGCGGTCTGAAACAGAGTTCGCTTTCTTTTGATGTATCAGCCAGCTTGTCAAGACTAATTGCATTGCCTACACCTGCTTTTACCATTACGGCAGCATTATATACGAGATTATATGTTGCTGTGATATTTAATTCTTCATATTTATCGCCGAACCAGTCAAGAAATCCGCTGTCTTTAGAGTATTTTGGCGACATTTGCCGCGACGCAAGGAGCGGAACCTTAAGAAGGTCTTCAAGTTTTATGTTCTTTTTTTGCGAGAGCGGATTGTCTTTTCGCATAATAACACCCCACAAATCTTTTTCGGGAAGCGTAATGTGATCGTATTTTGAAACATCGACGGGTTGAATCAATATACCGAAATCCAGCAGCCCTTTATCCAATTTTTCCGTAACATCTTCCGCATTTCCGGAATAAATGTGAAATTTTATTCCGAAAAATTCAGATTGAATTTCTCTTATAATCTCCGCAATGTATTTCATCGAGTCGGACTCTCCTCCTCCTATGTAAATATCACCGCTTATCGTATCGCTGATTGAGGAAAATTCTGCCTCGGTTTTCTCTACCATATCTATAATTTCTTCGGCCCTTTTTCTTAAAATCATCCCTTCCGGCGTAAGCGTAACCTTGTATTTGCCGCGAATTAATAGTTTTTGCTTTAACTCTTTTTCGAGTTCTTGCAGCTGGCGTGAGAGTGTGGGCTGGGTCAGGTGCAAAGAGTTTGCCGCGCCTGTTATACTCCCTTCTCTTGCTACTGCAAGAAAATATTTTAGTACTCTGATTTCCATATTTTGATGATATACTTTCCCGTTTATGCCTGTCAAGCATTTTTAAATATGCGATATAAGTATTTGCTATTTTTAATAAATGATAAATAATGTAGAAACACCGGACAAAGCCGAAATTATTCAAAAATTAGGAGAAATATAATGGAAATAATAAGAGTAAAAACCCCCAGAGGCCTTGAGCTGAAAGGCGCAATGTGGGGAAGCGATAGAATGAATACTGTTGTTATAATGATGAGCGGTATTTGTTCAAATGTATTTCAAAACGATTTATTGACTTCAACAGGCGGGTTATTGAGCAAAAATAATATTGCTTTTATTGCGGGGCATGCCATGGATGCCTTCTCCTGTATTGCTTATTCCGATTTTTCAACCGGAAAACAAAAATACACAGGAGTAGTGTATGATGATTTTAGCCTGGTTTATGAGGATGTTAAAGCTTATGTAAAATTCGCACGGGATTTGGGATTTAAGAACATTATTCTCGCCGGCCATTCTCTTGGTTCAAACAAAATTATTCATTATCTGGGAAATACTTCTGACAATTTTGTTGATTATTTTATTGTTTCTGCGCCTGTTGATTTGGCGCACTGGTTTGAGGTTATGCCGAATGTGAAAGAGTGTATTGAACTTGCGAAGAAATTTGTTGACGAAAACAGAGGAACCGAAATCCTACCTTATCTGTTCGGAGGTTTTTCACCTATGTCGGCAGAAACTGTTTTATCTTTTTATAATGCTTTTAACCTTAAAAACTGCCCTGTAATCAGCAATAACGGAGAAACCGCTTCGCTCTTTAATATCAAAGTAAACGGGTCATTTGTAATCGGCGAAAAAGACAGCCTTACGGATGGAAATCCCGAAGGTTTTATGGTGAAATTGAACTCATATTGCAAACATCCTGAGCGAAATCAGGTAATTGTCATTCCTGACGCCTCACACATTTTCTATGGCAAGGACAAAGAATATGCACAAACAATTTTAGAATGCGTTGAGAAGCATAGTTTTTTAAAAAGCACATTATAAATACAGAAAGGAAAGATATGAAACTCGGAAAAATATTCAGCTGCTTGGCTGTGTTTGTATTTTTAATTGCAGGAGGTAATCTTATGAGCGAAGCTAAAATAAACAAATGGGATAAAACTTTCCCTAAAAACGATAAAGTTAAAGTTGAAAAAGTTCATTTTAAAAACAGATACGGCATAGAATTAACCGGTGATTTATACACCCCGAAGAACTCTGAAGGCAAACTCCCTGCAATAGCAATTTCCGGCCCGTTCGGGGCAGTAAAAGAACAGGCTTCGGGTTTATATGCCCAAATATTAGCAGAAAGAGGCTTTGTTACTCTGGCTTTTGACCCGTCCTACACAGGTGAAAGTGCCGGTGAACCCCGAAATGTAGCTTCCCCTGATATTAACACCGAGGATTTCAGTGCTGCGGTTGACTTTTTGAGTAATCAGGAAAATGTTGATTCCGAAAAAATAGGAATTCTGGGAATATGCGGCTTTGGCGGCATGGGTTTGAATGCTGCGGCTATGGACACCAGAATAAAAGCAACCGTGACCTCAACTATGTATGATATGAGCCGTGTAAATGCCAACGGATACTTTGATTCAATGGATGAAAAAGCCCGTTATGAATTAAAACAAAGCCTCAACAAGCAAAGAAGCGAGGATTTTAAAAACGGATGTTACGCGCAAGGGTCCGGCCTGCCTGATAAGTTGACGGGCTGCGAACCGCAATTTGTAAAGGATTATTATGGTTATTATAAAACCGGAAGAGGATTTCATAAACGCTCAATTAATTCAAACGGCAACTGGAATATGACTTCAGCTCTGTCTTTCATAAATATGCCAATTTTGACCTACATCAGCGAAATACAAAGCGCAGTATTAATGCTTCATGGTGAAAAAGCCCACAGTAAATATTTCAGCGAAGATGCGTTCAAGAAACTAAAAGGTGATAATAAACAACTGTTAATTATTAAAGGCGCAAATCATGTTGATTTGTATGACAACCTTGAAAAAATACCATTCGACAAAATTGAGGCTTTTTATAAAGAATATTTGAAATAAATAGCAAAACCGAAAACAAAGGCAGGGTCGATTTAAGGCCCTGTCTTTGTTTTTTCAAATCTGTTCAAATTTCACAAATTCTGCTATCCCATATCAGCAGAATCTTTCACAATGTCAAAGTCATGTTTTTTCCAGGCTTTAAACCCGCCTATGAGCTCCATGACCGGATAGCCTTTTTCTGTGAGTTTTACAGCGCATTTTTTTGCAAGCTGGCAAACGATTGAATAGCTGTAAATAATGTTGACTTTTTCCTTTGAAAACATGTTGAAATGCTCTTCCAGCTCATCATAAGGCACATGCATTGCAAAAGGAATGTGCCCGTCTATGTAATCGTCGTATCCGCGTACGTCAATAAGGTTAAAACTGTTCACATCGTTCTTGATTTTTTCTTTGAGCCCTTTTGGCCCGATAGAATAGCACAATTCGTTTAAAAAATATTCGTGTGCCCTTCTCGTATCCATCGTTACATCCATATGTTCGCCCATTTTTTACTCCTTTTTTTATTAACATGTCCAGAATAAGGAGTTTTGGCCCCGAAATCATCCCACCTGAGGGTAATTGTTGGGTAAACCTTTAGCCGCAACCAACTTTACATCAAGTTAAAATTTGCCTGCCAAACAAAAAGCACCCTTTTCGAGGGTGCTTTTTATAAGAATCAAGCCCGATTACTTAACTTCTTTAGCAATTGAAGCTGTAATGTCGGTTCCGCCGTAGAGAACTACGCCTTTAGCAAGAACAACATTGAATCCGCCTGCTTTTGCTTTTTTCGCAATGAGTTCGGAAACGTTTTTGTCAATTGCCTGCAATTTTTCAGTGTAGGTTTTGTTAATTGCTTCTTTTTTGGTGTTGAGTTCTTTTGTGTATTTGTCAGCGAGCTGTTTTTTCTTGGCTTCGTCTTTCTGGGCAGCTACTTCTTCATTTGCCTTTTTTACAAAAGCTGCGAGCCCTTCCATTTTGGCTTTTTGTTCTGCTTTCAGCGCATTTACCTGTTTTGACGCTGAAACAACTTTTTGAACATCAACAACAGCTACTTCTGTATTGATATTCGATACTGCAAACCCGCCTGACAGCATGCCGACAGCCAAACAAGCAAGTCCTACCAACAATGTTTTGGAATTTTTCATTTGTGTTCTCCTCTTCTCTATAAAAAGTAAACTTTAGGAAGCTATTTTTATTATTTAAGTATTCTTACATGCAAGCGCTTCTTTTTCAAGGTAAAAAATTAGGGATTTGTATACAACTTTACACTGAATTTATCAAACGCTCCCCACCCCGGCCCTCCCCGAGTTGGGGAGGGAACAGGCGTTGAAATACGCAGTATTTCGTACGAATGCGTACGGGGAACGACCCCAAACCATCTTTAAAACCCAAAATCTCCATTTTTGCACAATCTTGCGGTGGGAACCGTTTCACTTTTCCCACCCTACAGTTTAACAATCCTTAAAACCGCTCCCTATCCCACCCGCCACCTTAAAAAATAACAAAATTTTAAGTTCTTCTCGCCCCTTACCCCCGACGAGGGGGCAAAAGTATATAAAAGTTTACACATTTGATAAACCAAAAAAAATAGTTTATATTTTTATTGTGGGGTGTCAGCTAAACAGGCGCTTTTGCACAGGTGAGGAGAAATTTTGGAAAATAATTATTTTAAATTATTCTTAGATGATTTAAAACGGCTCTGGGACGGCTTTGACGTAGGGCAAAAGTTCGGCGTCGTTGCTTTGAGCATTATTACCATAGTTGTTTCCACCTATTTCATTATGAAATCCCTTGAACCCAACTGGGCAGTGCTTTATTCCGATCTCTCCGAACAAGACGCCGCCGCAGTATCTGAAAGCCTTAAAAAAAGCGGCTATGCATTCAAAATGAGCGCAGATAAAAAATCTGTTATGGTTCCTGCTAATCTTCAGGACGAATTGAGGATTTTTGTTGCGGAAAATGACCTTATTCAGGATACTGCCCCCGGATTTGAGCTGCTCGACGATATGCAGCTGGGCTCAACAGATTTTAAAAACAAATTAACAAAACAAAGAATTTATCAGGGCGAATTGACCCGTTCTATCGAAAAAATGACCGGAATAAGAAAGGCCCGCGTGCAGATTGCCGAGCCGGAACGTTCTGTTTTTCAGGAAAGGGATGAATCGCCTACGGCTTCGGTTATGCTGATTCTGGAGCCGGGTTACAGGCTCAAAACCTCGCAAATTAAGGCGATTAAAAACCTAGTTGCGTACGCAATCCCCAGATTGAAGCCTGAAAAAGTCTTTTTGACCGACCAGTCCGGAAACGCCCTCTCTGACGATAATGAACACGCTTCCAGCGACATAGAATCTTACAAGTTGAACCTTGAAAATCAAACTTCAAAGAAAATTCAGGAGGTTCTGGACAAAATAGTGGGCCGTGACAATGCGTCGGTTCAGGTTTCTATGGATATCGACTTTAACAGCGCCCGCGCAACCATTGAAAGCTATATTCCCGTGGGCGAAACCCAGCAGGGCGTTCTCGCTAACTCCCAGACCGAGTCGGAAAACTATGATAATCCGGCAATTTCTTCCGCAAAACCGCTCACGGACGACGATACGCACAATCCGCCCGAAACTCAGCAGACTGCACAAACTTCGCTCCAGCAGCCTAAAAATTTAAATTACACAAAGCAGAAAACTTCCGCGACATACAATGTTTCTAAGGAAATTAAGCAAATTGTCTATGCTCCGGGCTCGGTAAAAAGGATGACAATTGCGGTCGCAGTGAATAAAATCCTCACAACAGAGGAAAAACAGGAGCTCGAAAAGCTTATTATTTCTGCCAGCGGCGCAGATTTGGACAGAGGCGATATAATCAACGTTACGAGCCTGCAATTCTCCGCTCTTGACGAAAATAAAGCCAAAGACGCAGCCCAGAACAAAGAATATGAAAAACAAAGACAGATTGAGTTCTTTGTGACCAAGGTTGCGCCGATGCTTATAGTTCTCATACTCGGTTTAACCGCACTGTATGTGTTCCGTTCGCTTTTTGGCAGGGTTGCGGCCTCCTCGGGCGGTGATGAATGGGATGAGGGCTTTGATGAACCTCAAAAACAGCTTACGGATGAACTGCTCGGAAAACTCGAGATGGATCAGCTCCCGCAAATCGAGGCAAGGCTCAATCCTGAACTTGATAAACTTCGCAGTGATTTGAACGAAACTATTCTTCAGGATCCCGGCGAAGCCGCAAAACTCTTGATTTCTTATATTAAGGATTAATAAATGAACTTAGATTACGATCAAATGTCAACACGCCAGAAAGTCGCATCATTATTGATTGCGCTTGGCCCCGGTACGGCATCTGAGATTCTGAAAAATATTAGAGATGAAGATTTGCTCGAACAAATCACCTATGACATTGCCAGCCTTGACAAAATCCCCACAGAGATTTTAAACAGGGTGCTGGAGGAATTTCATTCACTTTTTTTAGCGAGTGATTATCTTTCTTCAGGCGGTACGGCTTATGCAAGAACGATTCTGGAAAAAGCCTACGGCAGCGAGCAGGCGCAAAAAATGCTTGCGCGCCTGATGACGCTTTTGACGAAAAATCCGTTCCAATTTTTCAACGAAGCTGACCCCACACAGCTTGCGCAGTCATTTCAGAACGAAAATCCGCAGCTAATCGCGCTGATTCTCGCATATATTAAGCCGGAAATCTCCGCAAAGGTTCTAAACGCGCTCCCCACAGATATTCAGGCGCAGGTTGCGTTTAAAATTGCGGATATGAGCTCGACGAACCCGGAAATCATTGCAGAAATTGAAAAAATCGTTGAGGGCAAATTTTCCTCGGTTGTTACGCAGGATTTTTCAAAAGCAGGCGGTGTAAGCACTCTGGCAAGCATTTTGAACAGAACCGACCGCGGAACCGAGAAAAATGTACTCGAATTTCTTGAAGAACGCAGTCTTGAGCTCGCCGAGGGCGTAAGAGAGCTGATGTTCGTGTTTGAGGACATTCTCCAGCTCAAAGACCCCGCAATTCAGCGTATTATCCGCGAAGTCGATATGAAAGACCTCGCAATCTCCTTAAAAGGCGTCAGAGATGACCTGAAAGAGAAGATTTTTGCCAACATGTCCGAGCGCGCGCAAACCGTGCTGATGGAAGAGCTCGAGTATATGGGGCCTGTGCGTGCAAAAGAGGTTCAGGAGAAGCAAACAAAAATCGTCGGTATTATTCGTATGCTCGAAGCTGCGGGTGAAATCGAAATTACCAGAGATACTCAGGAAGATGAATATATTGAGTAGTTTTGGAGCGCGTTTCGTGAGAGCGGGCGCGTTGTGCGTATGAAAATTTTGTTGAGAGGTGCTTAATTGGGAAGAATTGCAGGCGGAAAGATTAATTACGGAGATTCTTTCGTTGTCAGAGGCGACGGGGGCAGGATGTCTGACGAGGAAATCAGGCAGGCGCGCCAGATTGCCGAAAAAATCGTCGCAGAGGCAAAAGAACGCGCACTTTTGATCGAAGGGCAGGCAAGCACCAAAGCAGAAGAAATTTTAAAGCAGGCAAAAGAAGAAGCACAAAATCAAGCAGCTCAAATCACCGAAGCTGCGCACAAAGAGGGCTTTGAAGCTGGAATAAAAGAGGGTTTTGAAAAAATCACTTCCGAAATGGAAGAACGGCTCAAAAATCTTGACAATTTTGCGGCTTCGGAGCTTGAGATGAAAAAACGTATTGTAAAATCCGCACATACGGAGATTCTTGAGCTTGTGACGGCGATTTGTGAAAAGGTTTGCCACACGGAACTTGTCCAGAACCCTAAACTCCTTGAAAATCTAACTGCTGCGGCAATTTCAAAGCTTAAAGAGAAAGAAACCGTGAATATTATCGTTAATCCGCAGATGGCGCAGAAGATTTATGAGATTAGCGACGGGCTGAAAGAGCGGTTTTTCGGGCTTGAGAATATTAAAATCATTGAAGACAGCTCGGTGCCTGCGGACGGAACTATTGTGGAATCGGTGGATTCGCGGGTGGATTCGGGGCTTAAGGCGCAGATTTCAAGGATTTCCGACGAGTTGTTCAATGCCCTGAATTCCACATCAGAAGATGAATTGGTTGAAAAAACAGATGCTCCTGACGAAATATAACGAAATCATAAAAAAAACCGAAACCATTACGCAGGTTGGCAAAGTGACGGAGATTGTCGGGCTGATTATCGAGGCTGACGGGCCGGAAGCGAGCATCGGCGACCTTTGTTATATCTACAACCGGCTGGATTCAGAGCCTTTGAGGGCGGAGGTTGTCGGATTCAAGACGGGAAAAATTCTTTTAATGCCTCTGGGCTCGATGGAGGGGCTAATGCCCGGCGCGCTGGTTAAAAATACCGGTGCTCCGATGAAAATCAAGGTCGGTCAGCAGCTTCTGGGACGGGTTTTGAACGGATTGGGCGAGCCGATTGACAATCTTGGCGCTGTAAACTCGCAATCTCTTTATTCCACGCACGCTGACGCGATTAATCCGTTGAACAGGCAGCTTATTCGTGAGCCATTGGCGCTCGGAATCCGGTCGATTGACGGATTTGTTACTGCCGGAAAAGGGCAAAGGCTCGGCGTATTTGCCGGCTCCGGTGTTGGTAAAAGTACGACTTTGGCGATGATGGCGAAGAATACGAACGCTGATTTGAACGTAATTGCTCTAATCGGGGAGCGCGGACGCGAGGTTCGCGAATTTATTGAATCAACGCTGGGGCCGGAGGGCATGAAACGCTCAATTGTTGTTGTTGCGACCTCAGAGCAGCCCTCTCTTGTTAAAATTAAGGCGGCTTTTGTTGCTACGGCAATTGCCGAGTACTTCCGTGACAAGGGAAAAGACGTGCTTTTTATGCTGGATTCGGTTACGCGTATTGCAATGGCGCAAAGGGAGGTCGGTTTGGCGGTTGGCGAGCCTCCTGCAACGCGCGGATACACGCCGTCTGTTTTTGCGCTCATGCCCAAGCTTCTTGAGCGTGCCGGAAGCAACGAACATGGCACAATTACGGGGCTTTACACGGTTCTTGTTGAGGGTGACGACTTTAACGAGCCGATTTCCGATACTGCAAGGAGCATTCTGGACGGGCATATTATGCTGTCGAGGGATTTGGCGCACAAAAACCATTATCCGGCGGTAGATGTGCTTGAAAGTATCAGCCGGGTTATGAAAGAGTGTGTTTCGCCTGAGCATGCACAGGCTGCGGGTAAAATTCGAACGCTTTTGGCTGCGCATCGCAAAAACGAAGATTTGATTAATATCGGAGCTTATGTAAATGGCTCTGACCCGGTAACTGACCAGTCTTTGGCGCTCTGGAATGAAATAAACGCTTTTCTTTGCCAATCTGTTGATGAAAAAACCGGTTTTGAAGACACGCAGGCGGCGTTGATTGCGCTCGGGGGAAAATTAGGGTTTAATATTTTGTAACATATAGGCAATTTTTGCAAAAAAAATACTTTATATAAATAAGGTTAGGTTTTTAAGGTTTTTTTTATGTTTGCAAGAATTGGTACTCAGGGTTTACAAAGAATTTTTAATGCGGCACCTGCCGGAGTAAGAGTTGCAGGGACAAATGTTACAAACTCTATTAAAACGGGGGCTCATGATATTGTTGATATTTTGTCAAAAAGGGCAAGAACTCTGAATTTGTACAATTCGAACGGAGGCAGAGATTATTTGTTCAGATTTCATTCAAATGGCGAAATCACAACAATACTTCGCGGTGCAAAATCGCAGGATTTGAACTTTCTTCATCATGTAAAAGCCGGTGAATATACGCTCCCGCGCATGAATAGACAAGGGACACATGCTGCAACAAAGGAAGCAATTGAGCAGAGCAATAATTATGCAAAAGAAATAATTTCAGAAAATGAACATTTTATTGATGGTTTTAGATATTCCGGACCGAAGGCTCAATTTAACGAATTGGGTCAAAATATATCAAGGTTTAGTAACGGAAATCAGGAAATCGTAATTATTGATAAAACCGCAGACAAAATCTTAAATCAGACAATTCAAGCTTTCAAAAACAGAATATCCGGAAAAAATTTAACTGAAAGCCAAAAAATTGACGAAATGATGAAATTTGTGGATGAAGTTTTTTCTGTCAGCAAAGATCATGCAACACTCGGGAAATTAACTGCAAATATGCATAATTTTGAAACAAAAGAAGTTTTGTTAGGTGAAATTTTGAATAGCGGCGCCGGAATGTGCAGGCACCGTGCTTTGTTGACCAAATTGCTCGGCGATGAGGTTGGTTTGGCTACCAGATTTATTCAAGGGACTTATTCAACAGGCGGGCACGCTTGGAATGAAATAATGACTAAAAACGGAAGCAGTTATCTTTTTGACGCGATGCACGGCAATATTTTCAATATTTCAAATACGTCAAAAAACCTTGATCCGCGTACATTTTATTACAAAATAACCGATGCGAAAAATGCAGATAAATTAGTTTTAAAATATTTGGACAATAACACAACTGTAGGAACAATATACAGAAGTCTGGGATGTAAAGGACCTTTTACGATAAATTCAAGCAAATTTTTACCGACTGTTGACGGTTATATCGTAACACCTTCATCAGCAGGCATTAAAATTAACGGCAAAGAAATTTTTGAAGAAACAAAACTTGCGACAGGTGACTGGGTTCAAATTAAAGATCTGGGATTTCAAATCAAATAATTCGATTTTTATTTAAAAAGCTGAAAAGTATCGCATTTGAGCTCTTTTAGCGGAGAACCCTTTCTGCAAGCAGGGCATTCGTTCATTTCGTTTTTTTTAAACAGGTTTTTTTTGAATAAACTTAAATCGGCTGTGTTGATTTGCGTAATTTTCAAGGCTCCGTCTCCCTATTCGTCACTTTGAGTGAATGAGTTTATATTATAACAGATATTTTAATAATTGTACAGAGTACAATTAATATTTCTTTATATTAACCACAAAATCGACCCGGAGACATTGATAATTGCATAATCTTTATATTTTGATATTATAATAGTATTAATTGAAGGTTAAAAAATAAGGAAAACTATGTCATCAGACAGGATTACGGAAGAAAAAGTCGAAAACCCTGATAATATTGAACAAGTCGAAGATTACTGCTCGCAGATTGATGAAGAAAAATCCCGCACGCTGGCGGTTGTAAGAGCGTTCATAGCAAATATTGGCATAGCGCTTGTGAAACTGATTTGTTTCTTCTTTTCTCACTCATCAGCGATGCTTTCGGAGGCAATTCATTCCGGAGTGGACTCGTTCAACAGCGTTTGCCT
>OGOU01001489.1_pt1 | contig 18145 bp, 11 predicted proteins | sample 1552721 | NCBI WGS metagenome assembly OGOU01 (sample SAMEA2580176, study PRJEB22360) | human gut metagenome | biome: human gut; feature: human-associated habitat; material: faeces | place: Denmark | collected 2008/2010
TAATATAAAATATGATAATTTAATTAAATACAGAGAAAGAAAAAGGAGAGCAACAATAAGATAAAAGTTGCTGATTAAAATAAAACAGGACAGCGGCAGTACAAAATATTGTAATAAAAGAACGATAAATGACAATTATGTATTGCCGCTGTAATTAAAAATTTACTTGAAAAAGAAGCGATTACCTTATATAATTGTTATCGGTAATTGCTGTCATATCAAAGGAGGCTTATTATTTGACGGCAAACAATAACATTAGTGCTAACATTTCCCACAAAGGAGATTTATATTACATCATAGTTAGCTACTATCAAACAGACGGCAAACGCAAACAAAAATGGATAAAAACGGATTTAACAGTCAGTGGTAACAACAAACGCAAGGTTGAACAAAAACGGCTTGAAATTTTACAAGAGTGGCAAGACAAACTAAAGTTTACAGATAATGAAATACTTTTTGCAGACTTTATGCAACAATGGCTTGAAGTCATCAAAAACAATGTCAGACCTACTACTTTTTATGGCTATAGACAAGTTGTAAATTATGCTATTGACCCATATTTCCGAGAAAGAAAAATAACACTTTATGAATTAAAGCCGTATCATATTCAAAATTTTTACATTGAAAAAATGAATAATGATAACATATCGGCTAATACCATTTTGCATTATCACGCAAACATACATAAAGCGTTAGCCTATGCAGTTAAAACCGAACGCATACCAACAAACCCGGCTGACAGAGTAGAATTACCCTCAAAACAAAAGCATATTGCAAACTATTATACGGCGGAGGAGTTAAACATTTTACTTCAACATTCAGCAGGGCATTTCCTCGAAACAGTAATAAAGCTCGGTGCTTGGTTTGGTTTAAGGCGGGGCGAAATAATCGGATTGAGATGGTCAAGCATAGATTTCAACAAACAAATTTTGTCGGTGAATGGCACTATTAAGGACAGAGGCGGCAAAGGTGAAAAGATTGGTAAACTATATTTTGAGCCATCAGCAAAAAATTCAAGCTCTTTGCGGTCGTTCCCTCTATCAGATTCAAAACTTGCCTATCTTGAAAATGTCAAAGCAAAACAAGACAAGCAAAAAAGCACGATAAAAAGATATAATCACGATTGGGACGATTTTGTCTGTGTGCATAATAATGGCGACTTAATTACTTTGGATTCGGTATCTTACGCATTTCCTAAATTTTGCAAACAATGCGGTTTAAAGCCTATCAAGCTCCACGAGTTAAGACACAGCAATATATCTTTGTTAATTAACAATGGTGCTACTATGCGAGAGGTGCAGGAATGGGCAGGGCATAGCTCCTACAATACAACGGCTAACATTTATTCGCATATTCAAGCAGAGTCAAAAAGCAAGCTAATAAACATTGTTGATTCGGTTTTGGATAACTGTTAGAAAACTGTTAGAAAACGGCGGTATTTGTTTTAGGGTAAAAAAATAAAAACCCTCAAAACATAGGTTTTAAGGGCTTTTAGTGGTGCCGGTGACCGGACTTGAACCGGTACGGTCGCAATGACCGAGGGATTTTAAGTCCCTTGTGTCTGCCTATTCCACCACACCGGCTAATTAATTGGTGACCCGGACGAGAATCGAACTCGTGTTACCGCCGTGAAAGGGCGGTGTCTTAACCGCTTGACCACCGGGCCGTATGGTAGCGGAAATAGGACTTGAACCTACGACACCTCGGGTATGAACCGAGTGCTCTAGCCAGCTGAGCTATTCCGCCATCTATTCGCCAACATCAAATCAGCAAGACTGATTATAATACAATATTTTGAATTTGTCAAGGGATTTTTTGAATTTTTTTAAAAATTTCTATAATTTCTATACTTACTGATATTGTTTGTAAGTACGGCGCTGATGATGTAAAATCCGGCCTGCCCACCGCTTTTTGAAAATAGTGGGCGAAAGATTTTGGTTATTTTACATTAAATGCGGCTGTCCCCCGCTCTTTTGACAGGGAACAGCCGCTGATATTAAATCTTTAATTTAAAATCGTTTACTCTGTTTATTACTCTGCGTCTGTAAAGCTTGCAAGCTTTTCGAGGTGAGCGTACTTCTCCTCTGCAACCTTTTCAGCCTTTGCAAAGAGCTTTTCTGCTCTCTCCGGGAATGAACGGGTAAGTGAGTTATAACGAACCTCGCCCATAATAAAGTCACGGTAAGAAGCAGTCGGAGCTTTGCAGTCGAGCATAAACGGATTTTTGCCCTCGTCTGCAAGGCGTGGGTCATAACGGAAGATATTCCAGTAACCTGCTTCAACAGCCTTTTTCTCTTCCTGCTGAGCAATGCTCATACCGCCCTTGATACCGTGGTTGATACACGGAGCGTAGCAGATGATGAGTGAAGGACCGTTGTAGCTTTCAGCCTCAACCATTGCCTTGAGCACCTGGTTGTTGTCTGCACCCATTGCGCACTGAGCCACATATACATAACCGTAGCTCATAGCTATAGCAGCGAGATCCTTCTTCTTAACAGCCTTACCTGCTGCGGCAAACTGAGCAACCGAGCCTACAGGAGTAGCCTTAGAAGCCTGTCCGCCTGTATTTGAGTAAACCTCTGTATCAAATACAAGGATGTTTACATTTTCGCCGGAAGCGATAACATGGTCAAGACCGCCGAATCCGATGTCATAAGCCCAGCCGTCGCCGCCGAATATCCACATTGACTTCTTAGCAAGCTCGTCCTTGTCGATAAGAGTCTTTTTAGCAAGCTCGCCAACCTTAGCATCGTCAACATTCTTTTCAAGCTCTGCAATAAGAGCGTCTGTTGCCGGACGGCTTGCGGTTGAATCGCAAACTGTGTCAAGGTAGTTCTGACAAGCTGTCTTTAACTCATCGTTGTCTGTATCCTTCTTAATGTTCTCAACATACTCAATAAGTCTGTTGCGGATAGCCTTCTGACCGAGAGCCATACCAAGACCGAACTCAGCGTTATCCTCAAACAGTGAGTTCTGCCAAGCAGGGCCAAAGCCCTTCTTGTTCTTTGTGTAAGGTGTGGCAGGAGCAGAAGCACCCCAGATTGATGAACAACCTGTTGCGTTTGCAATGAACATTCTGTCGCCGAAAAGCTGAGTAACAAGCTTAGCGTATGGTGTTTCACCACAGCCTGCGCAAGCGCCTGAGAACTCAAGGAGAGGCTGTTTGAACTGGCTGCCCTTAACGGTTGAGAACTTAAACTTCTCTGCAACCTCAGGCTTCTCATCAAGAGAAGCTGCATAGTCAAATACAGCCTGCTCAGCACGCTGGCTGTCGATGGGCTTCATTGTAAGAGCCTTTTCACCCTTCTTGCCCGGACATACATTAGCGCAGGCGCCGCAGCCGGTACAGTCAAGTGTTGATACGGTCATTACGAATTTGAGATCCTTAAGACCAATCATAGGAATGCTCTTTGTGCCCTGCGGAGCTGCGGCAAGCTCGTCCTCTGTCATAGCAACAGGACGGATTACAGCGTGAGGACATACGATAGCACATTTATTACACTGAATACAGTTTTCCTGATTCCACTCGGGAACATCAACTGCAATGCCACGCTTTTCATAAGCGGCAGAGCCGTTTGGAGCAGTACCGTCAACGTGATCCATAAATGCAGATACAGGGAGCTTGTTTCCCTTGTACTCGTTTACAGGCTTGAGGATACCGTTTACATACTCAACAAGTGCGCCCTTGCCTGCTACAGCAGTGTTCTGTGCATCGTCTGCGGCATTTGCCCAGTCAGCAGGGATTTCGACCTTCTTGAGATCCTCCATACCACGGTCAATAGCTGCGTAGTTCATATCTACGATAGCCTGGCCCTTCTTCATATAAGACTTCTTAGCGGCAGCCTTCATAAGCTCCTTAGCCTTTTCAGCAGGGATGATGTCTGCAATCTTAAAGAAAGCCGACTGAAGGACTGTGTTAATACGTCCGCCAAGACCGATTTCTTTACCAATCTTGATACCGTCGATTGTGTAGAAGTTGATGTTTCTTTCTGCAAGGATTCTCTTCATCTTGCCGGGAAGTCTTTCGGAAAGCTCTTCAACGTCCCAAGGACAGTTGAGCAGGAATGAACCGCCCTCCTTGAGGTCGTCAACAATGTCATACTTATCTACATATGACGGATTGTGGCAGGCTACAAAGTCAGCCTTTGAGATGTAATATGTAGATTTAATAGGAGTATCGCCGAAGCGCAAGTGAGATACTGTAAGACCGCCCGACTTCTTTGAATCATAAGCAAAATAGCCCTGAGCGTACATATCAGTATTGTCACCGATAATCTTAATGGAGTTCTTGTTTGCACCAACTGTACCGTCAGCGCCAAGTCCCCAGAATTTACATGAATGAGTACCCTTTGGTGTTGTGTCGGGGTTCTCAACAATCGGGAGAGAAAGATTTGTTACATCATCAACAATGCCGATTGTAAATCTTCTCTTAGCGTTTTCGCTCTGTGCGTTTCTGTAAACAGCAATGATGTCGGCAGGAGTTGTATCCTTTGAACCAAGACCGTATCTGCCTGTGAATACCTTTACGCCCGCAAAATCAGAGCCGTTGATAGCAGCAAGAACGTCAAGATAGAGAGGCTCGCCGATTGAGCCGGGCTCCTTTGTTCTGTCGAGAACAGAAATTGTCTTTACTGTCTTTGGAAGCTCGCTGAGGAGATAATCAGCAACGAAAGGTCTGTAAAGATGTACCTTTAAAAGACCAACCTTTTCGCCTGCTGCGTTGAGGAAATCTACAACCTCTTCTGCGCAGTCGCATACGGAACCCATAGCAACGATAACATGCTCGGCGTCCTCTGCACCGTAATAGTTGAACGGCTTGTAATTTGTGCCGATTTTCTCGTTTACCTTATTCATATATTCAACAACAACCTCGGGCACTGCGTCATAGTACTTGTTGCAAGCCTCTCTTGCCTGGAAGAATATATCGTCATTCTGAGCTGTACCTCTTGTTACAGGGTGCTCAGGGTTAAGTGCTCTTCTGCGGAATGCCTCTACTGCGTCCCAGTCAAGCATATCTGCAAGGTCTGAGTAGTCCCACTCCTCAATCTTCTGAATCTCGTGAGAGGTTCTGAAGCCGTCAAAGAAGTGAAGGAAAGGAACTCTACCCTTGATTGCTGCAAGATGTGCAACAGCGGCAAGGTCCATACATTCCTGTGGGTTGTTTGAACAGAGCATTGCGTATCCTGTCTGACGGCAAGCATAGATGTCTGAATGGTCGCCAAAAATTGAGAGAGCGTGGCTTGTGAGCGCACGGGCTGATACATGAATTACGCCCGGAAGAAGCTCGCCTGCCATTTTGTACATATTCGGAATCATAAGCAGCAAGCCCTGTGAAGCTGTGTAAGTTGTGGTCAGTGCACCTGCTGCAAGTGATCCGTGAACTGCACCCGAAGCACCGCCTTCAGACTGCATTTCTGTAACCTGAACCTCTCTGCCGAAAAGGTTCTTTGTGCCCATTGCCGAGAATTTGTCGGTAAGGTCAGCCATTACGGAAGAAGGTGTGATAGGATAAATAGCAGCAACATCTGTAAATGCATAAGAAACATGAGCAACAGCGCTGTTACCATCCATAGTTTTCATTTTTCTTGCCATTGGAATTGTCCTCCTTTAAGTATGTCAGCGGCATTTCTAAATTGCCGCATATAAGACAAATTTTTTAAGATACATACTGTATCATAGTAAATTTTATCATTAAAATATTGATTTGTAAAGAGGTTTTCAACAATAACACAAAAGTTTTTGCGAGTTTTTTCTAAAACTTTACCAAATATTTTGGATTTCTGCCTTGAGTGCGAATTTACAACTACTTTTTCTTACTCTTTTTTAACCTTTTTCAAAGCAATTTCCTTAAACGGCCGCTTTTGCCTTTATATAAAAAATACAAAATGCATAATTTGTATTTTTTATGGGATTAAAGCATACAATATAGCACCTTATTTTCATAAAAATAATAGTCATTTTTATTAAAGAAATTATTTTTCGATTTTAGAATTAAAAAAACAAGATGCAAGCGTATAATAAGTTGGATAGCATTTGACATAATATGACTTATTATAAATACTTATATATGCACGGAGGCAGTATGCTGAAATTAGGACTTGACATTGGCTCAACTACAATAAAATGCGTTGTACTCAACAACGAAAATAAAATTATTTACAGCACCTATGAGCGTCATTATTCTCAGATAACCGAGAAAATTTCTGAAATTCTTGCCACCGTCCGCAGCAAGGTTAAGGGCGTGGAAAACGCTGCTGTTGCGCTTTCCGGCTCAGCCGGTATGGGCGTGGCGGAGTCAAGCAATATTGACTTTGTGCAGGAGGTTTACGCAACAAGAGTTGCCACAAATACCTTTATCCCCGGAACCGATGTTGTTATTGAGCTTGGCGGCGAGGATGCAAAAATTTTGTTCCTCACCAACGGACTTGAGGTGCGTATGAACGGCACCTGCGCAGGCGGCACGGGAGCGTTTATTGACCAGATGGCAACGCTGCTCAACGTTCCTCTTGAGGAACTTGACGACCTTGCAAAGCAATACGAAAAAACCTACACAATCGCTTCTCGCTGCGGTGTATTTGCAAAAACCGACATTCAGCCCCTTTTAAATCAGGGCGCAAGAAAAAGCGACATTGCCGAGAGCATATTCAACGCTGTTGTAAGCCAAACTGTTGCAGGTCTTGCTCAGGGACGAGAGATTGAAGGTCAGGTAGTTTACCTCGGCGGCCCTCTCACCTTTATGAGCGAGCTGAGAGACTGTTTTGACAAAACCCTCGGAACAAAGGGCATTTGCCCCGAAAATTCACTATATTATGTTGCCTGCGGTGCGGCTCTCTGCGCCGAAAAGACTATTGACTTTGACAAGGTGATTGAGGAAGTCAAAAACTACAGGGGCAGCGGTAACTTTGCCTTTAATCCTCCGCTTTTCAAGGACGAGGAGGATTACAAAAAGTTCACTGAACGCCACGCAAGAGCTACCGTTAAGCAAAAAGAGCTTAAGGGCTATAAGGGCAAGGCGTATGTGGGTATGGACGCAGGCTCTACCACTGTAAAGGGCGTTGTTTTAAACGATGACGGCGAGCTTCTCTACTCAAAATATCTCCCGTCCAAAGGCAATCCGGTTGAGATTATAAAGGGATTTCTTGAGGAAATCTACACCATAAATCCCGGCATTAATATTGTATCCTCCGCAGTAACGGGCTACGGCGAGGACATTATTAAAAATGCGTTCGATGTTGACTACGGAATTGTAGAAACCATCGCTCACTTTACCGCTGCAAAATATTTTATGCCCGATGTTGAGTTTATCATCGACATAGGCGGACAGGACATCAAGTGCTTTAAAATTCATAACGGAGCTATTGACAACATTTTCTTAAACGAGGCTTGTTCGTCGGGCTGCGGAAGCTTTTTGCAGACCTTCGCAAACGCTCTCGGCTATGAGATTGCAGACTTTGCAAAGCTCGGACTTTTTGCAGAGCGTCCGGTTGACCTCGGCTCACGCTGTACCGTATTTATGAATTCAAGCGTTAAGCAGGCTCAGAAGGACGGCGCAACCATTGAGGATATTTCGGCAGGTCTTTCGCTCAGCGTTGTAAAAAATGCGCTTTACAAGGTTATCAGAGCCTCAAGCCCCGACGAACTTGGAAAAAGAGTTGTTGTTCAGGGCGGCACATTTCTTAATGACGCAGTTCTCCGTGCATTTGAGCAGGAGATGGGCGTTGAGGTTGTTCGTCCTAACATAGCAGGTCTTATGGGCGCATACGGTGCGGCTCTGTACTCAAAGACAAAGTCAAAGGGCGAAGGCAAAAGCATGCTCGCCGATATGAATGCGCTCAAAAATTTTACACACGAAATTAAGGTTACAAATTGCGGTATGTGCAGCAACAACTGCCGCCTTACCATAAACAGCTTTGGCGGCGGAAGAAAATTTATTGCAGGCAACCGCTGTGAAAGGCCTATTACCAAGAAAACTCAGTCAAACGAGCTGAATATGTATGCGGCAAAGCTACAGAAGCTTGAGGAATATAAGCCTGTTGAGGGACTGAGGGGCAAGCTGGGAATACCAATGGCTCTCAATATGTTTGAGATGTATCCGTTCTGGTACAGATTCTTTACCGAGCTGAAATTTGAGGTATCCCACTCGCCGTTTTCAACGAGAAAAATTTATCAGCGTGGACAGCAGACTATTCCGAGCGATACCGTATGCTTCCCTGCAAAGCTGGCGCACGGCCACATTCAGACTCTTATTGACGAGGGAGCAGAAACAATCTTCTACCCCTGTATGTCATACAACTTTGACGAGCATCTGGGCGATAACCATTACAACTGCCCCGTTGTTGCCTACTATCCTGAGGTTATCAACAACAATATGAAGGATATTCAGAAAATATGCTTTATCAAGGATTATCTCGGAGTACATATGCCAAAGTATTTTCCGCAAAAGGCATATGAGGCTCTTTCAAAATACTTCCCCGACCTCACCTTAAACGAGGTGAGAAAAGCTTCAAAGCTTGCTTATGAGGAATATAACGATTATAAAAAATGGGTTTCAGCCAAGGGCAACGAGATTATTGAAAAAGCAGAAAAGGCAGGCAAAAAGATAATGGTGCTCGCCGGCAGACCTTACCATATTGATCCGGAAATCAACCACGGTATTGACAAGCTGATCTCAGGCTTTGACGTAGCCATAGTCAGCGAAGATGTTGTTTCCGATAAGGTTGAAAGCTTCAACACGGGAGTGCTCAACCAGTGGACATATCACTCAAGACTGTATGCCGCTGCAAAGTACGTTACCACAAGAAAGGATATGGAGCTTATACAGCTTGTTTCCTTTGGCTGCGGCGTGGACGCAATCACCACCGACGAGGTCAGAGAAATACTCGAAAAAGAGGGTAAGATTTACACTCAGATTAAAATTGACGAAATTACAAATCTCGGTGCGGTTAAGATTCGTATTCGCAGCCTGCTTGCTGCTATCGACAACGACTGACTCAGCGCTTGAAAGGTTGTGCATTAAATGGCTAAGCTTAAATACGACAGCAAAACAGGACGTTTGCTTTTTACAAAGGAAATGAAAAAGGATTACACCATACTCATGCCGAATATGGCTCCTATTCATTTTAATATACTTCAAAATGTTTTTAATTACTACGGCTACAAGTCGGAGCTGCTCAATACCTGCGGCCCTGAGATTGCACAGACGGGACTTAAATATGTTCACAACGACACCTGCTACCCCGCTCTGCTTGTTATCGGACAGTTTATCCACGCTCTGCAAAGCGGCAAATATGACGTGCATAAAACTGCACTTATGATTACCCAAACAGGCGGCGGATGCAGAGCCTCAAACTACATCTTCCTTTTGAGAAAGGCTCTAAAAAAGGCCGGCTTTGAGTTTGTGCCCGTAATCTCGCTTTCGTTCGGTATGGAAAAGAACAGCGGATTTTCCCTCACGCTTCCGCTTATCAGAAGGTTTGTAGGCGGTGTTGTGTACGGCGACCAGCTTATGCTGCTCTCAAACCAGACAAAGCCTTATGAGGTAAACAAGGGCGAGAGTATGCAGCTTGTGGCTGACTGGAGCGAAAAAATCTCAAAAATGCTGATTGAGGGCAACGGCTATACCCTTGAGGAAATTGACGAAACCCTTGACAAAATTACAAAATCTTTTTCTGAAATCAAGCTTAATAAGGTGCCTAAAGTAAAGGTCGGCATTGTAGGCGAGATATATGTAAAATATTCAAAAATGGCTAACAACGGACTTGAGGAATTTTTGGCTTCTCAGGACTGCGAGGTCTGTGTGCCCGGTCTTATGGGCTTTGCCTCATTCAAGGTTGACAACAGAATTGAGGACGGCAAGCTGTACGGCGGCAGCAAGCTTAAAGTGTCCTTCTGTAAAATGCTGCTTGACTACATCACAAAGCTTGAAGGTCTTATGATTGAGGCTGCAAAGAAGTACAACTTTGTGCCGCCGCACGAGTACGCTCACACAAAGCAGCTTGTAAACGGAGTTATAGGCTACGGAAGCAAAATGGGCGAGGGCTGGCTGCTCACGGCTGAAATGCTTGAGCTTGCTGAAACAGGCTACGAAAATATAGTTTGCACTCAACCCTTTGGCTGTCTGCCAAACCATATAAACGGCAAGGGCGCTATACGCAAAATCAAGGAGATAAATCCAAAAGCGAATATAGTTACAATAGACTATGACCCCGGTGCACCTAAGGTAAATCAGGAAAACAGAATTAAGCTTATGCTTGCAGTGGCAAAGGAAGAGCTTAACAAAAAGATAAGCGATGAGCAGGGCAAAAATTAATGTGCTTGACATCAGTTAAGACTATATACAACTGATTTTCGGGCATAAAAAGTTCTGATATAAAGCCAGACTGTCTGCTCGGGTAAAAAACAGCAGTCCGTAAATTACATAATCGGACTGCCTTATTTTTAGAAAATATCAGGTAATTGATACATATAATAATATATATTTGTATGAGGAGAAACAACTTGAAAAAGAGTAAAAGCAAGGCAAAAAAGCCTAAAAACCACAGCAAAACCCTATATTTCAGGCAAAACAAGGAGCTTACGGCGCTTTACATTATACTGCGTCTTATAATAATATTTATTTTTACGCTTGATATAATACGGGGAAAATATGAAAGCGCAATGACCTGCGGTCTTACGCTTATATTAATGCTCATTCCGTCGTTTATAGACCGCAGTCTGCACATTGAACTGCCGAGCTTGCTTGAAACAATTATGCTGTTGTTTGTATTTTCGGCAAATATTCTGGGTGAAATCGGCTCGTTTTACGAAAAAATCCCGTTTCTCGACACTATTCTGCACACGTTAAACGGTTTTATCTGCGCAGGCGTCGGCTTTGGACTCACCGACATTCTCAACAGCAGCAAAAAGGTAAAATTCAACCTATCACCTGTTTTTGTCTGTATGTTTTCGTTCTGCTTTTCAATGACGGCGGGAACTGTCTGGGAGTTTTTTGAATTCGGCGTTGACTCCCTGCTCAGCAAGGATATGCAAAAGGACACCGTTATAACCGCTATTAATTCCACGCTGCTTTCGGGCAACGAAACCAACACCGTAACCCATATTAACGAAATAAACTCCACCCTTGTAAACGGAAATGACCTGGGCATAAACGGCTACCTCGACATTGGATTAATTGACACAATGAAAGACCTGTTCGTAAACTTCTTAGGTGCCATTGTGTTTAACGGAGTCGGTTTTATCTACCTTAAAAACAGGGGCAAAAAGGCAAGCTTTTTATCAAACTTTATTCCGAGAAAAAGCGAAAGCTCAGCCGTAGATTAAAAAGCCGACAGCAGACATAGAAAGTAAATTCAAAATATTATTGCAATACACCTTATTTGCATTACAAAGGCAAGTAAAATTAAAGACAGCGCAGAGAGCAAAATGCTTTTTACGCTGTCTTTCTTTATACCGCTAAGCAAAAATAAGTACGGAGCTTTCTTAGTTTAGCATATTACAAACAGAACAAAGCTTGTTTTACTCGTTTTTGCCGCACTGCTTTTTGTTTAAGGTTTCGTTTAGCTTTTTTACGTTTCGTTTAGCTATAATGTACTGCACAATCCATATCACTGCAAAAATCAGGACGAAAATTCCAAAGTAGCTTAACACACCTATTACGCTGTGCTCCATCCAGTAATTAATGTACGCTATCGGCATCATAATTACCGAAATAACGGAAAAGTAAATTCCTGTCTGCTTTACAAGTCCCCAATCGTCTATCTCCCAGATTACGGAAGCGGCGGCAAAGCCTAAGCCCAACAGTCCGCTCAAAAGCGTTTGCAATAAAACAGCGTTGATTTCGCTTCCCAACGAATCAGCTAAATCGGGCACGCAGGGGGAATAATAACCGTTTGCGAATATTAAGGATACTATTATTGTTATAAAATATCCGATTGACACTCCGAGCGGAAAGCCTAATATACTGCGAAAAATTATCTTCTTTTTCATAATTACCACCTCATATTCCCAGAATTGCTTTTATTTTTGAAACATATCTTCTTGATACATAGGTTCTTGTGCCGTTTTTCAGCTCTACGCAAATTGTGCCGGTAATGCTCAAATCAAAGTTTTTGACCTTTTTCAAATTAATGATTTCAGAATTTGATATTCGTACAAACTGAGTGGAATTTAACCGTTCCTCCATCTCATACAGTCTAAAGCGTATTGTGTACTCTCCCTTGTCTGTAACTGCAAAAACCTTGCCGGCATTTGCGTAAATCCTGATTAAGTCCTCCTGCTCTATTACTTCAATCCTTTCGTTCTTACTGCCTGAAATAATTTGCGGAGTGCTTTCTGACAATTTGTTTAATATTGTATTTACTTCCTCTGTCATTGCGGCTGTAAGTACAATTACTTTTGGATCGGTGTATGAACCGTCCAGCTTTATTTCAAGTTGCATTTCTGCTCCTCCCTTCTACGGTTTTATTATATGAAAATCTGATATTGTTTTCAATAGATTTTCAACAGTCGGCAGATTACGGAACACAGGCGGCAGCCTGTGGGGTGCAGCTATTCGAGCATCCGGTATCGTTTAATAATAAATTCTTGTGTCCGACAGCCACCGAGCATTTTTGTTTATATAAAAATGTCTGCCTCGGCTAAAAAAGTAAAAAATGAAAAGCACCGTGCGCTTAACACGGTGCTTTCCTGTTCTTAAAAAATGAGGGGTACAATTACGGACCGAGTGTCCGTATTGAGGAGGGGTAGAACAATATACTCGACGGTTGCGGTTCCGTCTTTTGAGTATGGTTATATTAAACTATATAAATATGAATATCGTGTGAATTTAATATGAATTCCTTTTGAAAATAAAATTTTACAGATTTGTTTAAAATATTAAAACAAACGTTTGATTTTTTAAAAGAAATATGATATACTCTTTTTAGAAATATTTGTGCGGATTGATTTTACGCATTTATACCGAAAAAGTGATTGCAAGTCGTACTTTTGCAAATTGTGAGGTCGCTATGAAACCATTAAGCAAAAGCCAACAGGCTATTTTTAATTATTTAAAGGAGTGCGCAAACGAGGGCAGGACTCCGTCCGTTCGTGAAATTTGTGAGGCTACGGGATTAAAATCCACCTCAACCGTTCATCACCACCTCGGCGCACTTGAGGAAAAAGGACTTATTGAGAGGGAGCACGGATTAAACCGCTGTATCCGCATTGCAGGTGAGGAGCGCAGTGTAAGTGTTCCGCTTGTGGGCAGTGTAGCAGCCGGCTATCCGATACTTGCCGTTGAGGAAATTGAAACCTACATTCCAATTCCTGAAAGCCTGAGCCGAGGCAGGGAGCTTTTTGCCCTGCACGTAAAGGGCGAAAGTATGATAAAAGCAGGAATTTATGACGGCGATATTGTTATAGTACACCGCACGCCTGTTGCGGACAACGGAGAAATTGTTGTTGCGCTGATTGAGGACGAGGCTACGGTAAAGCGGTTTTATAAGGAAAACGGTCATTTCAGATTACAGCCTGAAAATGACGATTTTGAGCCGATTATAGCGGACGAGGTGGCAATCCTCGGCAAGGTAATCTCACTTATCCGCTATTTCTGATTTTTCTATACATCTATATACATAAAAACAGTATCGTATAAATTAAAAAACCGATTGTAGAAGTGCTACAGTCGGTTTCAGTTTATAGAAATAGTATCTGTCATTTTGTAATATGCACAAGAGGACAGTTAGCTCGGGGAACCCCAGGCGTGGATTCCCCGCAAAAAACAGCCCACCGGCTGCCCACACCGCCTTTTGAAAAAGGTGGGCGAAAACTTTTAGTTATTTTCAAAGTGATTTTCGGGAAATAGAAGTCCTGAATACCGGCAAACTACCTGCTCAGACTAAAAAATAAAACCTATTTTTTTCATTACCTTGTTCATTGTGCGGCTGCTGATTTTTAAGGCGATTTCGTCAGCCTTGTGGTAACATTCCTCAAGATATGCCTTATCCTTGATATAAGCTTCGTAGCGTTCACGGATTGGGCGAAGTTCCTCAACTACAGCCTCACCAACGGCTGTTTTAAAGTCGCCGTAGCCCTTGCCTGCAAAATCATGCTCAATCTGCTCAAAGCTAAGACCAGTGATAACGCTGTAAATGCCCATAAGGTTGTTGATTCCTTCCTTGCCCTCGCCATAGCGCACACAAGCCTCACTGTCGGTGATGGCTCGCTTAAACTTGCGCATAATGGTTTCGGGAGAGTCGAGAAGATGTACACAGCCGTTTACATTTTCATCTGACTTGCTCATCTTTTTGGTTGGATCCTGCAGGCTCATTACCCTTGCTCCGTTTTTGGGAATAAAGCCCTCGGGAATTTTAAATACATCGCCGTAAATTCCGTTAAAACGTGCGGCTATGTCCCTTGTGATTTCGATGTGCTGCTGCTGGTCTGCGCCTACGGGCACCTTGTCAGCCTGATAAAGCAGAATATCGCCTGCCATAAGAGATGGGTATGTAAAAAGTCCTGCGTTGATATTGTCAGCGTGTTTCGCAGACTTGTCCTTAAACTGAGTCATTCTTGCAAGCTCGCCGAACTGCGTGTAGCAGTTGAGCACCCAAGCCATCTGTGCGTGGGTGTTTACATGGCTCTGAATAAAAAACAGGCTCTTCTGGGTATCAATGCCGCAGGCAAGAATTGAAGCATAGGCGTCAAGAATATTTTTTCTCATCTTTGCCGGCTCTTGTCTTACCGTGATGGTGTGAAGGTCTGCAAGAGCGTAAATGCAGTTGTATTCGTCCTGCATTGTTACCCAGTTGCGGATTGCACCGAGATAGTTGCCGAGAGTAATAGTGCCGCTGGGCTGAATGGCACTGAATGCAATTTGTTTCTTTTCGTTTTCCATAGTATTCTCCTTTATTTCAGCTTGCTGTTAGCCAGCTCGCCGAGTATCTTAATGCCTTTTTCAAGCTGTTCGTCTGTGGGGGTTGAAAAATTAATTCTAAAGCTGCCGCATTTTTCGTTTTCGTCTGTGAGAAATGCGTTGCCGGGTACTACGCATACCTTTTTAAGCACAGCCTCCTTGCAGAATGACGGCATATCTATGCTCTCATTCAAATCGCACCAGATAAAGAGTCCGCCGTCAATTTTGTTGTAGGTGATTGCGGGAGCGGCGTATTTGTCGAGCAAATCCATACAAAACTGCGCTTTTTTTGTATAGAGCCTGCGCAAACGTTCAAGGTGAGCGTTAAAGTCATACTTTGTGATAAATTCATCGCACACATACTGCGACCATATGTTGGTGTGAACATCATTTGCCTGCTTGCATACAACCAATTTTTGGAAAATAGGCTTTGGCGCAATGCAGTAGGCAACACGCATACCGGGGGATATTACCTTTGAAAACGAACCGCCGTAGATTACGATTTCATCCTCGTCAAAGCTTTTTATGGCGGCAATAGCCTCACCGCTGTATCTTAAATCGCCGTATGGGTTGTCCTCAAGTATAAGAACACCGTACTTTTTGGCAAGCTCGTACATAGCCTTACGCTTTTTAAGGCTCATTGTTACGCCCGACGGATTTTGAAAATTTGGAATTGTATATATTAATTTTGCGTTTTTGTTCTCTTGCAAAGCTTTTTCAAGAGCCTCAATATTCATTCCGTCGGCTTCAACGGGTACACCCACAAGCTTTGCGTTATAGCTTCTAAAGGTATTGAGCGAGCCGATAAAAGACGGCGCTTCGCAGATTACCACATCGCCCTCATTAAGCAGAGCCTTTGAGCATAAATCCATAATCTGTTGAGCACCTGTGGTGATTAAAATATCATCATTATCCCTGCCGACGTTGTGCTCTTTTTTCATATATTCGGTAAGGTGACGGCGCAGAGGGGTGTAGCCCTCGCTCACGCTGTACTGAAGAACGGAAATAGGATTTTCAGCAAGCACCTTTGCGGAAATTTCCGCAATTTCCTTAGCAGGAAAGGCATCGGGGGACGGATTGCCAGCCGAAAGCGATACCACCTCGGGATCGGCGGCATATTTAAAAATTTCTCTTATTGCGCTGGGTTTGAGCGAAGAAACCCTGTCGGAAAAAGTATATTCCATTGTAAAAAATCTCCTTTTGCAGATTTTACCAATAAGCTTAAAATGCATATGTTTTATTTTATCACGATACAAATAATTATTCAAGCCGCAATAGGCAAAAGCTGTAAATTATGCCGCAGATTCAAGGCTTTTACACTTAAAAACTCCTCAAATATTCAACAATATTCGCTCTGATACCGCCTGATTTGTCAAAGTTATAACGAATTTCAGCAAAAAACATTTTAATTCTAATAACGAAAAATAAATTATTACGTTTATGTTACTATGTTAGTGGAATTGATTACTTCTAATCAGGTTAATCAGGAGGATAATGGAATGGACAGTTCAGAAATCAAGCAGCTCCGGATTCTTGCCGCTAAGTCAAGAAAAGGAGCAATACTCGGCACTTTTTGCGCTAAGTCGGGACATCCGGGCGGAAGCCTTTCGGCAGCAGATATTTTTACTTATCTCTACTTTAAGGAAATGAATGTTGACCCTAAAAATCCTAATTGGGAGGACAGAGATCGCTTTGTTCTTTCAAAGGGGCACTGCTGCCCGAGCCTGTACGCAACTCTTGCACTCAAGGGCTATTTTGATTGGGACGAGCTTACAAAGCTTCGCCATGTAGGCGCAATGCTTCAGGGTCACCCCGATATGAAGGGCACTCCGGGTATTGATATGAGCACAGGTTCGCTCGGTCAGGGTATTTCGGCAGCCTGCGGTATGGCACTTTCAGCAAAAATCAGCAACAAGAGCTACCGTGTATATTCCGTACTCGGTGACGGCGAGGTTGAGGAAGGTCAGGTATGGGAGGCAGCTATGTTTGCCGCTCACAACAAGCTTGACAACCTTGTTATTTTTGTTGACCAGAACGGTTTGCAGATTGACGGCACGGTTGATGAGGTTGCAGGTATTGAGCCTCTCGACAAAAAGTTTGAAAGCTTTGGTTTTGAAGTGTTTAAAATAGACGGCCACGACTTCAATCAGATAGAGGACGCACTGAACAAGGCAAAAGAGGTTAAGGAAAAGCCTGTTGCAATTCTTGCAAAGACTGTCAAGGGCAAGGGCGTTTCATTTATGGAAAATCAGGTTGGCTGGCACGGCACAGCTCCGAACAAGGAGCAGTACGAGCAGGCAACGGCTGAGCTTCAGGCTGAAATTGACAGATTGGAGGGCAACTGCTAATGGCTGAATCAAAGAAAATTGCTACTCGTGAGAGCTTTGGTATGGCACTTTGCGAGCTTGCTAAAACAAATGAAAACATCGTTGTTTTTGACGCTGACCTTGCAGCAGCAACAAAGACAAGTATTTTTAAAAAGGAATTTCCCGAAAGATTTTTCGACTGCGGCATTGCAGAGGGCAATATGGTTGGCGTGGCAGCAGGACTTGCAGCTACAGGCAAAATTCCCGTTGCAGCTTCATTTGCAATGTTTGCTACAGGCAGGGCTTTTGAGCAAATCAGAAACTCTGTTGCTTATCCTCACCTCAATGTTAAGATTGCAGGCAGCCACGCAGGCATTTCAACAGGCGAGGACGGTGCAACTCACCAGTGCCTTGAGGACATTGGCATTATGCGCACAATTCCGGGCATGGTAGTTATCAACCCTGCCGACCACTACGAAATGATGGCGGCTACAAAGGCAGCTATTGAGTACAACGGCCCTGTATATATAAGGCTCGGCAGACTTGCTATTGAAAGCTTTAACGACCCTGACAATTACACATTTGAGCTTGGCAAGGGCATTACACTTCTTGACGGCAATGACATTACAGTTGTTGCAACAGGACTTTGTGTAAATGAGGCTCTTAAGGCTTGTAAGCAGCTCAAGGAGGAGGGCATTAACGCTCGCCTTATCAATATTCACACAATTAAACCTATCGACAGAGAAATCATCGTAAAGGCTGCAAAGGAAACAGGCAGAATTATCACTATTGAGGAGCACAACGTTATAGGCGGCCTTGGCGACGCAGTTTGTGCAGTTACAAGTGAAGAATGTCCTGTTAAGGTGACAAAGGTCGGCGTAAACGACTGCTTTGGCTACAGCGGCCCTGCTATGGAGCTTCTCGACAAGTTTGAGCTTACAGCTCC
>OGOU01001491.1_pt1 | contig 18127 bp, 28 predicted proteins | sample 1552721 | NCBI WGS metagenome assembly OGOU01 (sample SAMEA2580176, study PRJEB22360) | human gut metagenome | biome: human gut; feature: human-associated habitat; material: faeces | place: Denmark | collected 2008/2010
CAGCCGGTCTTCATTTCACGAAAGAATTGATGAAGCAGGTCGAAGAAAAAGGAGTAAAGATTGCGCATGTAACTTTACATGTCGGTCTTGGTACTTTTCGTCCGGTAAAAGTTGACAATGTAGAAAGTCATCATATGCATTCTGAATTTTATATGGTAGAAGAAGACCAGGCAAAACTGATCAACGATACCAAAAAGAACGGCGGAAGAGTAATTTCCGTAGGAACGACAAGCTGCCGTACACTGGAATCCGCAACTGATGAAAATGGTATTCTCCATGCTGGAAGTGGATGGACAGAAATTTTTATTTATCCGGGTTACAAGTTTAAAATGATCGATGGACTGATCACAAATTTCCATCTTCCGGAATCTACACTGCTTATGTTGGTTTCTGCACTTGCAGGAAAAGAATATATCATGGCAGCTTACGAAGAAGCAGTAAAAGAACGTTACCGCTTTTTCTCCTTTGGGGATGCCATGCTTATCATTTAACATCCATTTCTAACATTTGTTGGATGGAGAAAAAACACAGAAAATATAAGAATAACCAGGAGGTACGAACGCTTCCTGGTTATTTTTGTGCCCGACATTTATGTCGGTGTCAATTTTTATAGATAAATTTGTGTGTAAGGCCATTCTTAAAGACTATGGAGCTTACATGACCATCAGTAATATAAACAGAATCAAGAATCGTTTCCATGTACGTCCTGAGAATTTCCGGATCCACTGAGGTTGCAAGATTTTTGTAATAGATATATTTTCTGCCTTTTAATTCTTTCTGTATGAGAAGATGACTTGCCTGTTTTATAAACTCTTCATCAGATAGCAGAGAATCTGGATTCTGAGTAATGAGGCCAAGCTGAGCATTAATGTTTTTTAAACGATCAGATATTTCTGATTTTCGAAGAATGAAGTCTTTTTCTGACATAGATTTGTCTGAATATAAATATAAGTCCTGCAATCGTTGCAAAGCACGTTCCTGTTTCTCCTTTTCCTTCCGGAGAGCAGCAAGTTCAGGATTAACAGACGCTTTTTTCCTTCTGGGAGTTTTTATTGCAAAAACATAAGAATTATCTGAACCATACCTGGATAAAAGATTAAAGAAATCATTTAGCCCATCTTCCTCAATGGAGGAAATATCAGAAAATGTGGAACCTATCAGCAAATGCCGCTGCAATTCTTCGGGAGTGTCGATATTGGAAAACGTTTTCTTTGCATTGAGCATATTCAAAATATAATTGATGGCAAATTCTCCGACGATCATATCATTTACAGTGGCATTGTCACATTTTTTACTTTTACGATGTAGAGGGCAACTATAATTTGATGGCCGGTATCCATCAGCGTGTTTCTTTCCGGGAGTGGAAACCATTTTGTTTCCGCATTTGCCGCAATAGGCAATTCCCTGAAATATATGGATGTTGGCAGTAGCATGCGGCTTTCCGACTGGATTATCAACGTATCTGGCATTTGTTTTTAATGAGGACTTCATTGCTTCGTGTTCTTCCAAAGTAAAAATAGCTGGATGATGATCTGGAATCATTACCCATTCTTCCTCTGGATTGAGAGTTCTGTTCTCTGTTCCTTTATACCGGTTATAGCGATAAATGCCGGCATAAAATGGACTGGATGCAATAATCCATACCGCAGTAGGTGTCCAGTCCGCACCTGCCCTGGTTTTATAACCGTCTGCATTCAGAGCCCTTGCAGTATAGACGAGGGATTTATTGTCCAGATATAGGTCTTTTAGCCTGCGGCATACTACGGCCTCGTCTTCCCTGATAGAGAAAGTAGATGTTCCAGAATCGTAGGAATAACCAAAAGGAATCCTCCCCCCGTTCCATTGCCCATTGTTGGCTCTGGATATCATCGTTGCTGTGACACGCTCCGAGGTCATGTTTCTTTCCAACTCAGCAAATACCAAAACAATTTTTAACATAGCTTCGCCAATAGCAGTGGAGGTATCAAACTGCTCATTTTTACTTACGAAGGTAACACGCAGTGATTGAAGTTCTTCGTACATTTCTGCAAAGTCCAGAAGATTTCTGGATATTCTATCAATTTTCCAAACAAGAACATGAGTGAACTCACCCTTCCGGATCCTTCCCATCATATCTTGGAAAGCTGGACGATCAGTGTTTTTTCCTGAGTAACCAGCATCTTCAAAAATCTCATAATTATCAGTGCCAAGAATAAGCTGACAATACGCTATGAGGTCCTTCTTCTGCATAGGTATGGAATCTTTGTCTACCTGGTGTATGGTAGAAACTCTGATGTATATTGCTACTTTAGTTATGCGAGTGGACGCAGATACGCCCCTTAAAGCGGTTTTTCTTCTTACCATAATATTTCTCCCAAGTGCATAAAGAAAGCCCCTGCATGGGGCTATCCTTTGATTTTAAACAATATGTGGTACATATTTGTTGAGCACAGACCACACAATTTCCCTGTCTCTTTGATCTGCCAGTTGATAGCAGGCGAGGAGGCGTTGAAGTTCCAAGACAAAAGCGTCTTTTTCTGGAACAAGTGGTGCTTGTGGCTGAATAGTAATCTTTTTATTCATAAGAAAACCTCCTGTTATTTGTTTCTGTTATTCCGATACCATTCAAAATAGTCAGGAGATATTACGCCCTCTTATTATCAGCGTATTTCTTTGGAGTAGAAACCATATGAGTACGTAGAAAATCCTTGCAAAGCTGTTGGCGATCCTCTGGTATCTGAGAGATGATATCTCCCCACTCACTGCTTAACTCACAATTCTGAGTTTGTCCGGAATATGGAGCTTGACCTAACCCATAAACCAATTCATCAATGCTGATTTGAAGATGTTCTGCAATTTCCATAACAATGTCCAATCGTGGGAATTTCCCCATTTTCCAACCACCAGTATTGCCACTTGCTCTGCCTATATCCGCTAAAACAGCTGTTATAGTGGTGCCTTTTCGTTCACAAGCAGCCTTAAAATTATCGTAGAACATAGTACCTCCTTGATAAAAACTCAATAAAATGAGCAAAAGGTATTGACCTACTCATTGTTACGAGTTAATATAACAAATGTAAGATGATTTTGAAGATGATTTTAGAGTTCATTTTAAAGATAAAATCAATCTTCATTATAAAGAAAAATGCAACAAAAGTAAAGAAAAGAAAGGAGCAAAACATATGGCGGAAAAGTTGTCTCCTTGGTGCAAAAAAGCCAAGATTGCCATGATTCAGAAAGATATCGGAGTTTCTGATATGGCAGAGAGGCTCGGCAACAATCGCTCATACATTTCGTCAGTTTTAAATGGTCGTGTGGTATCACCTCCAATCAGAAAAAGAATAAGTGATTATTTGAATATTACTGATGATGATTCTTGCTCGGATGATTGAGCATGAACTCATTATAAAAGATGAGAGGTGAAAACAGAATGGAGTTTGATTGTACGAAAGAAGGCAAGAACATTTATTTTGCTTGTAGAGAAAAGGCTGCAAAATACAATGATCTTCTAAACAGTAGAGAAAGAGCTGCTGAGTTATTGGGTATCTCAACATCAACTCTGGCAAATCATGAGCTGGGAGTAACCAAAAACGTACCACCAGATACAGTAGTGATGATGTCTGATCTGTATAAGACACCGGAATTACGCAGTTATTATTGCAAACATGAATGCCCGATAGGACGGAATCTTCCTTTGGCGACACAGGTAAGCGGTTTGCAAGGAATTACTGTAAAAATTCTGAACAGCCTGGATGAAGATGGTGTTCGAAGCATGAAGAAACAACTGCTTAGTATTGCGGAAGATGGAGAAATTACAGCAGATGAGCAGGAAGAATTTGACGGAATAGTGAAAGAGCTGGAAATTTTGGCAACAGCAATTTCGGAGTTGCGGATGCTGGCCGAGAAATTTCAGAAGTAGATGAAAGAGGCTGATACGAATGGAACTGAAAGAAAAGCTGAGACAGATTTTGAAGGAACGATACGGAATAGAGAACGATGCAGAAATTATAAAAGAGGCAAGAGCCTTACAGGGAATTGATCTTGGCATATTTGTAAATCCGTATGAGAAAGATGAGGTAAAAAGTGCGTAAGAGTACACGAAGAAAATTAAAAGTATATGCGGTAGATGCGGCAATGATACTTTTGGCAGCTCAGGTAACAGTCGTATTGAAAGCCGACAATAAAGCAGAAGCATCTACATACACAACAATACAGGCCATTCAGGATGAACAGGCAGAAACCGGATCCGATGCAGAAACACTGGAAAACGATACGAAATATATTTCTGCATCAGAAGATGAGCTGAACTGGAACAATAAAGATTCCGATATCCTTTTGAAGATTGCAATGGCAGAAGCAGAGGGAGAAGGGACCGAGGGGAAAGCACTTGTAATGAAAGTGGTTCTGAATCGAGTTGAGAACAAAGAATTTCCAAGAGATATTTACGAAGCAGTAGCGAACCAGGCAGCACGAAGGGTAAGAGCTTGTATTCTTGGAATTATTCCGAGTGATGTTGTGGAGGCAGCAGTGGATAGATGTAATAAAACATTGCGAGAAGGATATGAAGAGCCTTTAGTGGATCGTGTTAGAAAGATGGCAGAAGTATTTGAAAAGGAATTTTCTGTAAATATCTCAATGATTGAAAAGTATCTGGGCTGTAAGAGCGATGCTTTTTCCGAAAATGACTTTGTAAGATTGAAAAAAGTGTACCGCACATTACGTGATGGAATGGCAAAGAGGGAAGATTACTTCGAAATTGGATTACCGGTAACTGATAACAGTGAGATCAGCGATCCTTTCAGCGGAGGAGAAAAGAAACAGGAAGCAGGCAAAGAGGGTGACAAGAAATGATTTTGAATAATGAAAATTATTACAGCCCGGAAGCGAATCAGGAATACATGAGCGTATCGCAGTACAAAGCATTTATGAATTGTGAGGCAGCGGCTATGGCCAGTATCTCAGGAAGATATGAAAGGCCAACAACTAGGGCATTATTGGTAGGCTCATTCGTAGACAGATACTTTGAAGGTACACTCGATGAGTTCCTGAAAGAGAATCCAACCCTTTACACAAGAAAGCATGAGCTGAGAGCAGAGTTCAAGAGAGCAAACCAGATCATAGAAGCTGTGAAAACGGATCCGAAATTCATGGATGCCATGAGTGGAGAAAAACAGCGGATTTTCACCTTTGATTTATTTGGGGTGAAGTGGAAAGCGAAGCTGGACAGCTATAATCCGGGAAAAGCGATCACAGATTTAAAGGTCGTGGCAAGAATGGATAAGTTGCCTATGTGGAGATATGACATTCAGGGTGCTGTTTACCAGAAAGGTGTGGAAATCGTTACGGGCGAAAAGCTACCGTTTTATCTTGCTGTAGTAACAAAAGAGAGGGTAATGGATAGAGATATCTGGCAGATACCGCAATCTACCCTTGATATGGCATTGCGACAGGTGGAGGAAAACATCGGAAGATATGCAGATATTAAAGCCGGTTTGCTGGAACCTGTTCATTGCGGAAGGTGTGATTATTGCAAAAGCATAAAGCAGGCTGCTGTAAGAAACTACAATGAATTGTTGGAGGCGTAAGGGCATGAAACTTGTAAAAATTTTAAGCGATAAGGTTCAAATTAGATCGGACTACAAAGAATTTGACGATGCGCGGATCAATGATCTGATTGCTGTATCAGATGGAGAAGTGGAACTGGTTACCATGGTAAACACATTGACAGATATTGACACAGAGAATGAGGAGGAAATCGGAGAAAACGATTATATTTTGGAACATAGCAGTACAAAGATGTTGGAATGCTCCATTATCGGAACTGTAAAAGATGGAACATTCCAGAAGGCAATAGACAAATATCCAACCATGAAAGTAAGTGCACATCGAATTTCCAAAGAAGAATTTGCTTCTATGCTGAGCAGGTATACAGAAGGATTCTGCATCGGAGAATATTCAGCCTATGAGTTTCCGGCATATGTAGATGGAAACAAATTCTTCCAGAGACATGCTTGTATTGTTGGAAACACCGGCGCAGGAAAATCCGAGACAGTGGCGAAAATTTTGGAGCAGACAAGCAAATTACCTGGGGCGAATGTGATTGTATTTGATATTCATGGCGAATACAAAGAATTGTCATATGCCAGAAATATTCAGATTGGTGGTGACAGACCATTCCCTATATGGATGTTTGGCTTTACGGATATGATCTCCAATATTTTAAAAATCAAAGAGGAATCAGCAACCGTAGCCATGACAGCTCTCCGGAAGTGTTACTACAATGTATGCCCGAAAGGGAAAGAAAACAGACCGGTATATTTCAACTATGTAGAGTTTGTTAAACTGATGAAATTTCTTGATGAAGAAATGATCGGAACAGGAGAGACTTATAAATCAGGCGCACAGGCTGGAAAAGAGAAAATCGTAAAAGGTGATTACAACGGGAAGCTCACCAATATTGTGAATCTCCTTGTTGATAAGGCAAGAGACAGCAAATATCAGTTTTTATTTGAGGATATGCCGCAGCAGTATTTATATGATTTTATGAAAGATGTGCTGAACAATGATGTTCCAGTAAAGAATATTGATCTGTCCGAGGTACCACACGATGTTGCTATTCCGATTATTGGAGTGATTACGAAATTAGTATATGAGATTCAGAGAACATACAAGAGTAAAGACGTAAATCCGGTCACCTTGGTATGCGATGAGGCTCATGTATATATTCCAAATGACTTCTCATTATCTGCCTCTCAGCGGCGTATGGTGGAGATATTTGAGAACATTGCGAAGGAAGGTAGAAAGTTCGGTGTGACATTATTTCCTGCAAGCCAGAGACCGTCAGAGCTTAACAAGACAATCATGGCACAGTGCGCAAACTTCATTGTAGGAAAAATGAATAACGAAAATGACAAGGCAATGATTAAAGGAATGATGCCAGAAGGAAGCGAAAGCGTGATTGATGAAACGTCAATGTTTTCTCCAGGCGATGTGTTTGTGATCGGAGATGCAGTACCAATTCCATTAAAAATCCATGTTGCACTTGCAGAAGAAAGACCACAGTCCAGAACGATTGCCTTTTGGGATAGATGGAAAAATGCAGGAACGATTGATGTTACAAACGCAACCACAAAATATATTACCGGATGAGGTGGCAAGGATGAGACTGATACGTTGCAGAAAATGCGGAGCAGCTCTTGTAACAGAAGATGCACTCATTGAAAGAATGAACGATACGATACATGAACTGAATGAAAAGGCCAGACATTCAAAAAATGGGAAGATCGCGAAATCATATCTTGCAGAGGCAGCAAGTGTTACAAAGATGATGAAAGGCATTCTTCATAATACAGCACAGATGGAAGCTAGGAAAAGCGGAAGCAGTTATGAGTTATCCGAAATTGTCCATTATATCAGAGAAAATGATCTTATTTCCGATGAAAAACTGGACGAGTTAAGAAAAACTGCAAGGGAAAGAGCGAAAATCCGTAATGAGGAAAATCAAAAAGAAATCGATCGGATATATGGCAAATATAGAGGGGGATATATTCCGAGCAACAATACAAAATCTGATAAAACAGCAGAAAAAGCCATAAAGAATGTTGGGAAGAAGGGATAACAAAGGATGGCTCAGAAAAGAATGTTCACAATGAAAATAGTTGACAGTGATGCGTTCCTGGATATGCCAATGTCAGCCCAGTGCCTGTATTTCCATCTGAATATGAGGGCTGATGATACCATGATGATACTCAAATTGTAGATTGCCAGGTAAGAAAATTTTATTCTGACGATCCCAGAGTGGAGGTCCGGATTTTGGATATAAAGTCACCAGTTAACAAATAATTGAATGAGGAGGAAAACAACAATGGAAATTATGAACTGGAAGGAAATCACAATGGAGAGCGAAACATTCTCGAAGATCAGAGAATCATTCAATCTGTTGCTTCAAAGATTGTTCCAGAAAATGGAACAGAATCATTCTGACGAAGGAGCAATTACCTTAAAGGTAAATCTATCAATCAGCAAAGACTTTATTCCTGATGGAAACGGAAGTTCCAGAGAAGTACATAAGCCGATATTGAAATACAAGATTGACACGCAGGTACCAGTGAAAGATGTATTCGATGGAAAGAATGATACAGGAATGGAACTGGTCTATGATGATGAATTGAAACGCTATGTTCTGAGATACGTTTCGGAAGGAGGACAGCAGAGCATTTTCGATCCTGAATATGCAAATGTAGTAAATGGAGAGGCGACCATTGTTGATGAGCAGCCGGCACTTCCGATGAATAACCATACGTTGAAATACCGTACTTCCATCATGGGAAAGAGACAAAACGCAGAAAGAAATTCAGGAAGTATAAACAGGAAATATGTGGACGGACAGTTTATTTCAAAGAGTTTGGCGATCCTAGAATCATGGATTTAAGAGATGGCAGATACGTTCCAGAAGGCGCAGGCTTGGAGCTTAGATATCAGGCCAATGAAATATTAGAGTTCGCCATCGGACCGCAGCCATACGGAGAAATACGTTGGATAGGACAGATTCTTGGCGTAGATGGAAGCCGCATGGCAGAGGGATTGAATAATAATTATTTCTACAATGGTAGGCACACGCCACTTATGATCATGATTCGTAACGGTACTTTGACAGATGATAGTTACAGTCATCTCAAAGAGTACATGAACGATATCAAAGGGGAAAACGGTCAGCATGGATTCCTGCTGTTAGAGACAGAAAGTGTGGATGGACGTTCTGATTTTGATGATGATAAGAAACCAGAAATTGAAGTAAAGGACCTGGCAAGTATCTTGCAGAAAGACGAACTGTTTCAGGAATATCTTGACAATAACCGAAAGCGTGTTCAGTCGGCATTTCTGTTACCGGATTTATATGTTGGATATACCACAGACTTCAATCGTGCAACAGCACAGACAGCGCAGGAGGTAACAGAACAGCAGGTGTTTCAGCCTGAGAGAACATCTCTGGCATGGGTTATCAATAATAAATTGTTGAACTGTTATCGTTTTCAATATGTGGAGGCTTACTTCCTAGCTCCGGATATCAGCAATCCAGATGATATGTATAAACTCCTGAATGTGACAAACAATGCAGGAGGCATCACACCGAATATGGCAAAAGAAGTCATTTGTGATGCTTTAGGAAGGACTTGTGAACCGTACACAGATGAGTGGGGCGATGTACCGCTTACAATCTGGAAGGATAAAGCAGCACAGACGGATATCAGTGGACTGATGGGACAGCTTACAAAGCAGATTGAGAAAGCACAGGGAAAGAATGAACCAGATCAGGTTGTTGCAGTAATGAAAGAAGTCAAAAAGTTGCTTGCGAAGATACAGAAGCAGGAGGAGAATCATGCAGCTTGATACGAAACCATTGATAGATGCAATAAACAGGCTGATTGAAAAAGCAGATGATGATCTGAAAGATTCTTTAGAAGCAGAGGGTTATGTAGCAGCCAGTGAACTTGTAAAGAATATCAACAAGTTAGAGGATGCCATAGACGATGCATTGGATGTAGATTCTTTGGAGTTCCTGGAAAAGATTGAGGAGGCAACAGGAGTAACCGACTTTATAACTGATATCTGGCCAGGAATAAAAGGCGCTGACGATCTGGAAAAGGCACTGAGAGAGATATTCAGGAAACAGTTTGACGATATGTTCAGGGAATTTACGTATCAGTGGGTTCTTGCCGAAGACCCAGTGCTTGCAACAGAGGTGGAGGAAATCACAAAGCCTGCAGAAGCATTCATTCAGGGATGGTCAGGAGAACTTGCCCGGATTATGAATCTGAATACCAAAGATGCTATGGAGCGATTACTGTTGAAAGCGCAGGAAAAGAAATGGTCCATAGATGAATTATCCGAAGCTATTGGAAACAGTGGTATTCGGGAGCATGGCTACCGTAGTCGGTGTGTTGCGTTGACTGAATCGCTCAGGGTAGAAAGCTACGCACAGCAGGAAAGCATGATTCAGAATCCGCTTGCGTACAAGAAGAAATGGAAACATGTTATGTCTGCTCATCCAAGAGAGAATCACATGGCAATGGACGGACAGGAAGGGAAATGCATCATTGCAATTATTTCCTCGGCGGTTGGTATTAAATGTCAGGATGAATTGATGGAAACGCAGATCAAAGAATATGCTGTCAGCCTTGGCAAGATGTACGGAGCCATGCCAGATGCAGCTATGATGGAGTGCATTAACATCTATCATCAAGGCGGTGCATCCGCATTAAAACGGATTCTGGCAAAAACAGCAAAACCATACACGGCAAAAGGAATTTATGCAGCATTGAATACGGATCCTGCCGACCCGAAGCCGAATCAGGTCGGGGATTACACTACACGCCAGAAAAAAGTGTATGAGTTTATTACAAAATATGCTGATGGAGGCACAGAACAGAAGGGAGGAACTACAGTGGCAGTAAGAATGTCAAATTGTGGGCATGACGAAAACGGGAGATATGCAGGAGGAAAAGCAGGGGACCAGACCGGAACAGAATGGTATCTGCGCTCCTGGTATGCATATCCAACTGGTGGATGGAATTATATTCTTCGATGGAAGGATGAAAGTCTTGGAAATCTGTTTGCTGATCTGGCCATCGAAGCAGCACTGAATGATATGATCGGTTACGACCAGGGAACAGCAGGAAATTCCACTGATCGTTATACGTTCCGACAGCAGATGAAAGCGGTAGGGTATCGCCCTTCCAAAATCGCAAAGCCTTGCGAATGCGATTGTAGCGAGGGAACAATTGTACTTATTCAGGCGGTAGGGCACCTGAAAGGCATCAAAGAGTTGCAGGAATGTAATGCTACATATACCGGTAACATGATGGATTATTTCAATTCTGCAAAGGGAAAGAAATATTTTACAGTTCTGCAGGGACGGTACCTGAAAGATTCAAGCCTTGCAAAGAGAGGAGATATCAACCTGAACACAGGACACCATGTAAACGTAACTGTTGATAATGGTTCCAATACAGGAAAAGGAAGCACGACAAATACCACCACAACAACGACAGGAGGCAGCGGATATATGTTTAGCGTAGGAAACGTTCAGAACGGAAGCAAAGGAAACGATGTTAAGCTATTACAGAGATTACTGAAAAGTAATGGATTCAAAGGGAAGGACGGAAAGAACCTGACCATTGATGGAGAATGCGGAACCAATACAGTATATGCGATCAAGACATACCAGACCAAGAAAGGCCTGAGTGTAGATGGATGCGCAGGGCCAGCAACTTGGAAAAGCATTCTGCTCAGATGAAAAATCTGATTGTAGAAATATGTGTAATGTGATAACATAATTTTGCTGCGCACCTCCGGCAGGAAGGAGGTGAAACCTAATGCAAGATTTATTCATCAGTTTGCTTGTCTCTATCGTAGCAGGTGTAATTAGCTACTACATTTGCAAATGGCTGGATGGAGATGAATAAGCAGCGCAGACAGCCTAAAGGCATAAGCCACCTTACATAAACGGAATAGAAAACCCCTGAAAGTCTGGACCACTTTCAGGGGTTTTCATTTTGCCTAATGCAATTTCATCAGCTTGCTTAGCTGTTATTATCATATGCTGTTGCGAGTAAAATGTCAACTTCAAAATATTGAGTTTACTACCCTTCCCCGATGCCTGAATGGTGTCGGGATTTTTTTATTTGTCCCGGGATAATCCCGGTGCAAACAGAGCATATGTAATAACTATATTTATATACTCAAATACTAAGCTTAAATCTCGTCAAGCCGCTTGTAAGCCAATTTGTCCCTGACATTGTTGGAGGAAAAGCTGGTGCAAATGAGCATATATCTTTATCTTTTCTCTTAATCTTATTCTAAACCTAAGTCTCAGTCAGCCAAAGGCTGAAAAGCGGCTGACAAATTAAAGCCAACAAATGTTGGAAAATCGGCTCATTTTCGTGAGATATTTATAAAACCCAGACTTAAATTTTGTGAAAATCCAATAAAAAGAAAAATTATTGTCGTGGTGTATACGTGTATGAGTTTGTATTAAAATCCCATGTAATATCACCATATCCGTCTGTAATTGCTCCATCTGTATCTAATTTTCCGTATGAAGGATAGTAGATATCTGATCCAGAAAAACAGATACCAGTTCCATCTTCACAGATGATGGAGAACCAGTTATAACCACTGTTATCAACCACTGTTTGTGCAAATTCAGTGAATTGTTCTAAAGTAACCGTTTTTAAAATGTCCTTAGCAATGCTGATATATGCATAGGTTCCAAGCGTTTTAGAATTATCTCCACTTTTTACCGGAGCAGTAACAACTTGCGCATTCAGTAGGGGGTTGGAAGAATCAGAAACCGATTCTGAAAGTCCATCCAAGTTATTATATTTTTTTATTTCTGACACGAGATCAACGTCATGAAATTCGATAAATTGATCATTTAAAAATTCAAGGCAAGGACTGTCTGCCTCAAAAAAAGTAATACCAAGCATTTCTGATAATGTTATTACATCCTTGGAATCATCAATCCAGATGGATAATTTTCCCCAACCAGTAGATTCCTTTTCAAGATAAGGCTTTTCATATGTTTGAGCGATTTTTTTTGATAAATCATCAAATGCCGTATCATCAATGTCAAGATCGTAGCTTCCAGCAATGAGCTTATTATCTGAAAAAAGATAGGAGGAAGAAACATCTGAATAGCCTGCAACTTCTTGATGTAGAAGCGTTAATGCAGAAATATCATTAGATTCATCACATTGATAATCAACAGTCTCTTTCATGTCTGAGGTTATTTGATCTGAATAAATATCATCGTAGGAAGTACCCCAAGAGTAATCCGAAAAAGAAGAAATCTGAGCAGCTTTTTCAGATGTAGACGTTTGATCTTGCGCAGTGACATTGGAGCAGCCTAAAGAAATAAGTCCGATTATGGCACAGGAAGATAAACAAAGAATCTTACGAAAAGAAGTGACTACTAAATTGTCAGATTTTTTCGGGGGGGGGTAAAAAATGTTCTCTTTTTCATAGAAAAATCTCCTTTTTTATTTTAATGATACCACTGTTAATAAAAGGCAACAACCACAATAAAATGAGTTATGAGCTTCACTAAGAAAAAACTCAAATTATGTAAAATAGGGTATTGACACCTACCTACTACGTGTTATATTAAACTCAATAAAACGAGTTTGAAAAAATAGAAAACTCAACATAACGAAAAAGGAGAAAAAGAATGGCAAGCAGAAACTATAAATACTATCAGCCTAATGACAAAGATTTAAAAGATCAGTACGGTGATTGTGTAGTAAGAGCATTGACAAAAGTTATGAGCAAAACTTGGATGCAGGTATTTGATGATCTTATTTCATATGCAAAAAAACTTCAATGCATGCCAAACGGAAAGCAATGCTATGAAAGCTATTTAAAAGAAAATGGTTTTACATATCATGGAATCAGCAATAAAAAGGGTTCAAAACGTCCAACTGTTGATCGATTTGCAAAAGATCATAAAAGTGGAATATTTTTTTTGAATGTTGCTAACCACTGTATAGCAGTTGTGGATGGATATTACTACGATACTTGGGAATCTGGATCTTGCTGTCTGTATGGATATTGGGAAAAAGAATAAGCCGAAACGGTCAGAAATGACCGTCCACCAGGAATGACCGCCTGGTGCTGATGATGGTAGGTCAATGCGGTTGGTATTGGACAACAAGTTTTACTGATTTTTAAGGTGAAAATCAGGGGCGGTAAGCAAGACAGAGCAGAAAACGCCTGAAAATGCTCAATGGCAGATAACAAGTTTGCTGATTTTAAAGTGAAATTAGATACGGGAGTGGAAGCACCGGAGAAGCACTGCACAGGTTGTAAAGTATGAGGCAGCCATATAAATTCACATACCCAATCGCCTATTTTTATGGCACGAAAGAAAGCACTTCGTAGATTGAAACCTACGCCCTGGGCGGTACAGGGAAATGCCAGAACTGAGAAAGAATGAAAAAGGGGCATAGAATGATGGACGGTTATGTAACGATTGCAGATTTTGGAGAATGGTCAATTGTGGAAGAATACGGAAGCGAGAGGACCATTCAGGAATCAGAAAGAATATTAAGATACTGCAATGAAAGAGAAAGAAGAAACCGCAAAATAGAGGCGAAGAGAAAAGAGGAAATTGAATCGAATATCACCGCTGCGCTTCTTGGAGCAATTTCTGTAGGAGTTCCAGGAATTATGTTTATTTTGTGGCTTCTGGAAATTATATGATTCAAGGAGGGGCATGGACAATGAATAAAGAGTACAGAAAAAGATTATTCGCTCTTATGGATGAGATTGATGATCTTGCAAAAATGGGAATCCATTTAGAAAAAGAGGAAGTCACAGGCGAGGTGGAAATGCTGCAGGAGCCAGAAAAAGCACAGCCTAAAATCGAAGTGAAGAAAAGCAAAATAGATGATATTCCAGAGGAGCCTACCGGTCCGAACCATGATACAACCAGACGGTATAGTGCAAATTTCAAGAAATTTATTGTAAATATGCATAAAATTCATGGAATGACCTTCGATGAAATTACACAGCGGTATGGCGTAGCAAAAGCTACTGTTACAAAATGGTGTACTGATGCAAGGTACGTTGACGGGATCAATCTGGAGGCGATGAAGTCCAAAACAGAGGCATTGGAGAAAGAGAACGAAAAGCTGAGAGAAGAAAATGCGAGATTACAGAAAATGATTGCTCTTGCATTCGGACATGGATTGGAGGCTAAAGGATGAAAATAAAAGATTTTACAGTGGGACAAGTTGTATATGCGTTTTCGTATGAGGATATAGCGTTACTAAAAGGATTGAAGCCCAAAAAGTATACCGTTGCGAAAATTGGGCGGAAATACCTGTATGCAGCTAGAGGGGAAGAAGTAAACATCAAAACTGTGCCAGACTATTTGCTGATAGGATTTAAAGAACCAGATTATACGGATGATTTTTTAGAAGAAAATATTGATTATGGATATAAGGCAATATTATTTCCAGATATGGAAATAGCAAAAGATTATTACCATAAAAGAAAACTTGTAAGATTTCTTGCATCAGGTGTGAAATGGGAAAGCTACACATTGGATGAATTAAAAGAAATACAAAAAATCCTGGGGGTACAAGTATGACAGCATTACAGCAGATATTCCAAGGCTATTACGAAAACCGGATTGAGAGCGATGAACCGGATCCGGAAAGAATGGCAGTTACATATAAAAAAGTTATCAGCGTTCTAAATGAGATGCAAATCGGGAATGGTGGTATAGATGATATTATGTTATGGGTAAGTCAGTACGGAGCGGCAGCGGAGGAAACAGGATTCTACGCAGGGTTCAAGATGGCATGGGAATTATTGAAGAATATGCAGGAGGGCACAGAATAAAGCTAAAAGGGGATGGCTCAATAAAATGAGCTGTCCTTAAATTTTTTTCTCATTTTTTGTAAAAGAGGGTATTGACACTACTAACCTACGTGTTATATTAAACTCATAAGAACGAGTTGTGAATAGTGGAATCACATTAAAATGAGTTATAGGAGAAAAAGCAGATGAAACAGGGAAAATTAGAAGGCATGATCAAAAGCGTAAAAATGAGAATCGAATGGGAGCAGGAAAACATCGAAAGATGCATGAAAGAGATTAAGGAGAAGGCACAGAACGACGATCCAAGAAACATTGCAATGTTCATGCCTGGAAAAGTAAAAGAGCTGCAGGAGGCTATTGACAGGAAGGATAAGTATTCTGAACAGCTTGATATGTTAAAGTGCCTGATGAGAAATGAGGAGGAATAGAAGTGGAGCGATACGAACTGGCAAATGGAAAAGTGTACGAGATTAGCAGATGGAGTGATACCTGTACAGTAGCATATCAGGGTAAGGTAGTTTATACCGGTTCTTATGCAGGATGCAGAAAATACATTAACAGTCAGAAATGAGAAAGAGAGGGCAAATGGCATGGCACAGATCATTCGGTTTCCAGTAAAAGCTCAGGCAGCCAGCAGTGGTTATGATAATCTTTCCAGACTGATTGCTGTTGCAGCTACAAAAGAGGTTCTCAATTTTTATGTTGAGAGTATAGAGCAGTTGGAGAAATCAGGAAAGCTTCTGGACGGCGAGGCACAAAAACTGACAGAGCAAGGACGAGAAAAACGGCTGGAGATGGCAAAACCGGATCCGATAGAAAAAGAAGTTGCTGAGGCTCCTGGAGTGTATTGCTATACGCCAGAAATGGGAGGCCAGAAACCAGAATGCCAGATGGAGGCATCCAGAGGATATTACGGGAAACACTGGTTCATTGACACACCACTGGAACTTAAAGGCAGAGGCATTGAGCTTATAAAAAAATATCAGGAAAAGGACTTCTGTTCAAAAGATCATAGAGTTGGTTGGAATGAATACCGGGTAACAAACAGAGCTTTTGAAAAGCTGAAAGAGAAATACAGCATCTCGCAGGAATGCCTGCTTGATTAATAAAGTGATCTGCCTCAGAAACCTGGGGCAGAAAAAAATAAGAGGAGGAAGCAAAAACAATGAAATATCGTTATTACAGCACACAGCGTCCAGTTATGCCGGGAGGATACCCGAAGCCCCAAAATAACGAAGTCTTGGAGATTGAGAATTTTGACAATAAAAAATTTGTTGAGGAAGTAGGCTGCCAGGCATGGGGCTACATTGAATACGAAAAGCCGCTCGGACATTTTGATGTTGTTGGTTATGAACTGGTTGCGGTAAAAATTAAAACACTGCATCTGAAATATATCGGCAGGGACGACTGGGGACGGTATGTATACGAGGACGAAAATGGAAAGCTTTGGAAGAACACAGACTGTTGCAGCCCGAGAGAGTGCTGTGAGGAAAGAGGAGATACGCTCAACTCAGCTGCAGGAAATAAATTTGATGGAGAACCCGATTGCTTCATGGCGGCTCACATTAAAGTTGAGTATTTACCAGAAGAGGGAGGCGAGCAAGATGGATAAGGCAAACACCGGAGAACAGCCGGCAAGGCTGTACCGGAATAAAGAAACCGGAGAATTGTTTACATATCGGGAAATGCTGGAAGAATGGCGAGAGAGGTATGAAGGCATCGATCCGGTGACAGGGTTGTATCAGTATCATTGGCATACCAGATATGAATATATACCAAAATGATTTGAGGGGAGGCGAGACATCATGTGTGGACTACCTAGTGAAGATGAATACTGGGAACGCCGCCGAGAAGAATGGGAAAACCCAAGGGCATTCAGAAAAAAAAGTGCATGGGATGAGGACGAACCAATCTACGAAAATGGCAATTTGTTCCTGGATGGTGAAATCAAGGAGATTGAAAAGGAAAGGGGCTATCCGATGGAAGAACTGTACGAAGGCGATCTGCTTGAGATAGTGGAGGAACAGAAAGGAATCATGGCTGATTCGGCAGAATGGAACGGTAACTGGGAGTGCATTGAATACAGATATCGAGTGGCATAGGAGGAAAAATGCAGAACATTGTAGAATTTATCAAAGAGGAAATGTCAAACAGAGGAATGACATACGATTTATTGGCAGAAAAGGCGGGAACAACCCGGCAGAATTTTTGGACGAAGCTGAATAAGAATACCAGACCCAATTTCGAGACAGTAAGAAAGATTCTTGCAGCATTGGACTATGATCTGGTAGTTGAGAAAAAGAAAGGTGCAGCGGATCCGGGAGAAAAAGAAATTGCAGATTTCTTTGCAAGCACAGATGAAGAACAGGTCAGCTATGAATGTGTTCAGGCATTGTTTTCAACAATGGGATATTCACTGGAATTAAAAACTCACAAAAATGAGGAAAATGTAAAACAGGGTATTGACAACTACTAACTGCGTGTTAAATTATAATTACAAACTCAATTAAATGAGTTTGAGAAAGGCAGGTGAGAAAATGGAGGAGTTTGAAATGCCAACTAAAAATACAGGGGACATGGTTGTGAGAGCAATGCGATGGGCTTTAGCACATGGACATACAGCAGAAGAAGCATACGACTTAGCAGCTACTACATAGTGCTTCAGGACGAGGGTGATGATTATGCTGTTACAGGAGGAACCAGGGTTCTTCCCTTTGAAAGACTGAGCATCACACCTGAAAGAGAGGATAAAAAGAATACTCTG
>OGOU01001505.1_pt1 | contig 18022 bp, 17 predicted proteins | sample 1552721 | NCBI WGS metagenome assembly OGOU01 (sample SAMEA2580176, study PRJEB22360) | human gut metagenome | biome: human gut; feature: human-associated habitat; material: faeces | place: Denmark | collected 2008/2010
GTCCAGAAACATACGGTCGTGCGACACGATGACGACCGAATTTTTATAGTTTTTAAGGTATCCTTCCAGCCACTCCACCGCGGCGATGTCAAGGTGGTTCGTGGGTTCGTCCAAAAGTAAAACGTCGGGTTTTTCAAGCAGCAGTTTCATAAGCGCGATTTTTGTGCGCTGCCCGCCCGAAAAGCACGAAAGTTTTTTGTCAAGGTCTTCGGCGGAAAACCCGAATTTGCTCACCGCCGTCAGATATTCCTTTTTATAAAGGTATCCGCCGATATTTTCAAACCTTTCCATTGCGCGCGAGTACGCGCCGACGTTTTCGTCCGACGGGTTTTCGCTCATTTTGTCAAGAAGGATTTGCAATTTGTTTTCAAGTCCGACGACGTCCTTGTACGCCGACAAAATTTCCTGTCGGAGAGTCAGTTCGTCGTTCAAAGACACCTGTTGAAGATATCCGATTTTCGGCGCGCCCGATATCGAAAACGAGAATTTTTCGTCGCCCGTGCCGGACACAAGCGGCACTTCCCCGCTAATACACTTCAATATGCTGGTTTTTCCGGAGCCGTTTCTGCCGACAAGCGCGATTTTTTCCTTGTCCGACACCGAAAAATTTATTTCGGAAAGCACCGTATTGCCGTCGTACTCGACGGAGCCGTTGATAATCTCGATTCTCATACGTCCGATTATACAAAACTTTTGTTAATTTGTCATTCGTTATGAACACAAGATAATAACGCGCTCTTTACATATTTTAAAATCGGTGCTATAATCCTATCAGACGAGGTAATGGTATTTATATGGTCGGTTTAACGTCAAACAATTTAATGAACCTTAGCATGGCGGAACGCTTCGACAAGTTCAAGGAGAAGGGCTTCGGCTCGGTCATGATATGGCTCGGCCCCGACGCCAAAGAATCCGCGGACGAACGCGCCACCCTTGCCGAACGCGCCGGGCTTTTCATTGAAAACTTCCATTTAAGCTGCGACCACCTGAACGAAATGTGGATCGACTGCAAGGAAGGGGACGAACGCATTTCCCGCTTTAAGGACGAAATTGCGGCAGCCTCGAAACACGGCGTGAAAACGGTTGTCTGCCACCTGACGCACGGCGATTTTCCGCCTTTTGTGTCGACAATCGGCACGAATCGTATCGAAGACCTTGTGAAATTTGCGGAAAACGCAAACGTGAAACTTGCGTTTGAAAACGTCATCACGAAAGACCACGTCACCTACGTTCTGGAAAATTTCAAGTCGCCTTACGTCGGGCTTTGCTATGACGTCGGACACGACCACTACTGGCGCGTTCAGGATTGGCTGGGGCTTTTCGGCGACAGGGTTTTCGCCCTGCACCTGCACGACAATTTCGCCGATAAGGATTCCCACTTCATACCATTTGACGGCAGCATCGACTGGCAATACACGCTGCCCCGCCTTGCGAAAACGAGTTACCGCGGCACGACCACGCTTGAAACGAAGGACGCCGCCTACGTTTACGACGCCTCGCCCGATAAATATCTGGAACACGCGTTAAGCGTCGGCAACTATATCGACAAATTCCTTGAAAACAACCGCTGAACGGCAAAATAAAAAACACAAAACCGCGTTGGTTTTGTGTTTTCTTTTTGTTTTTTTGGTTGGTTTTTCTTTTTTCGGTTTTATTGACCGATGACGGCTTTGATACGCCTGACTCCTGCCGAACTCGACTGCTCTTTCGTGATTTTGAAAGATTTTAAGTCGCCCGTGTTGTTTGCATGCGGTCCGCCGCAAATTTCCTTGCTGAAATCGCCGATGGTATAAACTTTTACCTTTTCACCGTACTTGTTGTCGAAGATACCGATTGCGCCCTGCGCTTTCGCTTCGTCAACGGTCATTTCTTCGCACACGACGGGGATATTCTTTTTGATTTGTTCGTTGACAAGGTCTTCAACCGCTTTTATTTCGTCCTGCGTCATTGCACGGTCGAAACCGAAGTCGAACCTTAATCTTTCGGCAGTGATATTGCTGCCGCGCTGACGCGCCTCGCCGCCCAGAACTTTCATAAGAGCAGAATGTAAAAGGTGCGTTGCAGTGTGGAGTTTTGCGGTCTCTTCGGAATTGTCCGCAAGCCCGCCGTGGAATTTCTGTTCCGCGCCCGCCTGCGATTTTTTCTGATGTTCCTTGAACGCGTCTTCGTATCCTTGCACGTCGACTTCGAACCCGTTTTCGTGCGCGAGTTCTTCCGTCATCTCGATGGGGAAGCCGAAAGTATCGTAAAGACGGAATGCGGTTTTCCCGCTTATCGTCTTTGTGGGAATGTGCGTGATGACCTTTTCAAACTCCTTTAAACCTTGTTGCAAGGTGTTGGAGAATCTGATTTCTTCCTTGTCAAGTTCCGACACAATCCTGTCTTTATTGGTCAAAAGATACTGATAAACGTCCTGATATTGCGAAATATACTGTTCCGCAATTTTGGAAAGGGAACGCTCGGGAAGGTCGATGATGCGTCCGAAACGCACCGCACGACGGATAAGTCTCCTAAGAATATAGCCTTGGTCGACGTTGCTTGGCACAATGCCTTTCACGTCGCCGATAAGGAAGGTCGAGGTGCGGATATGGTCGGCGATTATACGCATCGCTTTCGTGACGGTTTCGCTTTCGTCGTACTTGTGTCCCGAAAGATTTTCGATGAGCGCGATCGCGGGTTTGAACAAGTCGGTTTCATAAACCGATTTGTATCCGTTCAGAATGCAAAGCATACGTTCAAGCCCCATGCCCTCGTCGACGTTCTTTTGTTTAAGCGGCGAGAAAGTGCCGTCGGCGTTTTTGAAGTATTTCATAAAGACGTCGTTACCGATTTCGACGTACTTGCCGCAGTCGCACGCGGGCGAACATTCGTCCGAACATTTGGGTTTTCCGGTGTCAATGAACATTTCGGTGTCGGGACCGCAAGGACCGGTAACGCCGGCGGGACCCCACCAGTTGTTTTCTTTCGGAAGGAAGAAAATGCGGTCTTCGGGGACGCCCATCTTTTTCCAGAATTCCGCGCTTTCGTCGTCGCGGGGGCAATCTTCGTCGCCCTTGAAAACGGTAACCGCGAATTTGTCTTTGTCAAATTCCAGCCGGTTCAGCAAAAAGTCGTACGAGCACGAAATTGCGTATTCCTTGAAGTAATCTCCAAGCGACCATCTGCCCAGCATTTCAAAAAACGTGCAGTGCGTCGGATCGCCGACTTCTTCGATATCGCCCGTGCGGACGCAGATTTGCACGTCGGTTAGACGGTTGCCCGCAGGGTGTTTTTCGCCGAGAAGGTACGGTACGAGGGGGTGCATGCCCGCCGTCGTGAACAATACCGTCGGATCGTTTTCGGGGATAAGCGACGCGCTGGAAATAACGGCGTGTCCCTTCGATTTGTAGTAGTCGAGATAAATTTTGCGAAGTTCGCTGCTTGTAAGATTTTTCATAAATATCCTTAAATTAAATTATCTTCTGATAAATTGCCCTGAACCCGTGCGGCAATACGCCGAGTTTGATGAGATAGCCTTCCGCGCCGTCGCCCTCGCTGACGGTGAGTTTGTCCGCGCCGAGATATTTCAGAATAAGCGAATACATGAGTATGCCCGGGGCGATGATGTCTGCGCGCTTTTCGGGGAGTCCTTTCACGTGGCGGCGTTCTTCCATCGTCATTTTGCTGATTTTGTCGTACATGTTTTCGATGTCGGAAAGCGTCAGCACCGAGCCGTTGACGACGTTCGGATCGTATGTTTCAAGTTGGTTTTTCATCGCTGCCATCGTGGATATCGTGCCTCCGATTGCGATGACGTTGTCAAACGGCGGAATTTCGCCGTATCCCAGAAGACAGTCGTTGATGAACGGCGTCATTTCGATTCTTTCGCGCTCGATTGCGGAAAGCCTGACGATGCCGTACGGCAAACTTTTGGAATATAATATGTTTTCGCCGTCGCCGACCGAAACTTCGGTGCTTGCGCCGCCCATGTCGATAACGCAGCATCTGCCTTTCGTGCTTGCGCCCAAGAACCCGATTTCCGCCTCGGTCTTTTTGTCCAGAATGTCGATTTCAAGCCCGCAAAGTTCCCTGACTCTGTCGACGAACCTGTATTTGTTTTTCGCGGAGCGCACCGCTTCCGTCGCGTAGGCATAGACGTCTTCCGCGCCGTTTTGCATCGCAACGAAATAATACTCCGCAACGGCCTGAGCCGTACGTTCGATACTGACGGGTTGCAACGTGTTCATCTCGTCCATATTCTCGGCAAGACGCGTCGTGTTCACCCTTTTTTCGACCTTTTCGCCGTCCGTCATCATAAGTCTTACGGACGTGCTGCCTATGTCGATTACTCCGAATAACATAAGTCCCTCACTAAAATAATACAACTATTATAAACAAGTAATAAGAGTTTGTCAATTTATGAAAACTCAATGCATACATTGTTTTTATGGAAAACGAAAAAAGAGGAGCGCTCGCGCTCGAAAACGACCGCCTGACCGTTACGTCCGTTTCAAAAGTGATTTCGTCGGGCGACAAGTCGATTGTATTGATGCAAAACAAGGAAACGTTGACAATCACGGGCGAAGGGCTTTCCGTCACCGAAATCAACCTTGACTCGGGACGGCTTTCGGCAACCGGCAGAGTGAAAGAAATCAGGTTTTCGGAAACGCTCACGAAGGCGGGACTTATCAAAAAGATTTTCAAATGACGCACTCGATAATTTCCGAAAGTTTTATCTTTCTTTCGATGATTCTTTGCGGAATGACGTCGGGCGTGCTTTACGCCTTTCTTTGCGGATTGCGGAAAGTCGTGAAAAAGAAGTTTTTCGCGTTCTTTTCCGACGTTATTTTTACGGCGGCAACGCTTGCAATGCTGTTTTTCGCGCTTGAAAAAACCTGCGGCGGTAACATAAGATTTTACCAAATCGCAGGCTTTATTGCGGGATTTTGTATTGTTGAACTGTTATTTGCGCTGATTACGCAGCGGCGCCAATCATAATCACCAGAACGTTTGAGCGTATTATCGCATAGCTGTATCCTTCAAGCCCGCGCCCGGACGCTTTCATCGCTTCTTTTGCGTAATTCTCCGCCGCGTACTTCGTTAAGGAAAACGCAAATTCAAACTCCACAATCGTCGATTTCGGGAGCGTTTTCAACGCACGCGCCATTTGCTGTGCCGCAAGATTTCTGTTTGTAATAACGTAATTGTATTCCGTGCCGCTTGACGTATAAGTTTCGTGCGCGTAATAATCGAATTTTCCTTCCGCTTTCGGGTAATCGTGTCCCGGGTTTTCGACGTGAGTGTTTTTCGCTTCGTCATCGGACAACAGGAAGTAGGCGTGCGACAAAAATTCCTTGCTGTCGTCGCCGACGTCGCCCCAGGTCGTGTCGACGAAATACCATTCCTTGTCCCCCGTGCCGTTAAGGTCAAGCAGGACTTTGTTCCAGGCGTGTCCGCCGAAGTTTTTGCCGTCGCTTGACGCTTTGCCGCTGATACGTACGGCGGTGATACCCTCGATTCCGCACATTAAAACGAACGCTTTCGACTTCCCGTCGCAGACGGCGTGCATATCTTTCTTATAAAACTTATCAAGGAATATCCCTTCAAGGTAATATCCGTAATATTTCATTTTTTCGTTAAGGCTGAGATTTCCGCTTACATATGCGTCTTCGGCGTTTGCACAGTCGTGGTCGTAGCGCACGTTGTAGATTATGTAGTCGTAGATTGCGTGGACTTTTTCGTATTCGCTCATTTCGTCGGACACGATATAAGACAGCGCGTCTTTCGCGTTATCGTATATTTGTTTGAGATTTTCGGCTTGCGAACCCATAAACACGGGCTTGTAGCCCCACGCCACCGCCTTGTAAAGCATGTTGCTGGTCGACACGCTCATCGTTTCTTTCACGCTGTCGATATAAAAGTTTCTCTCTTCCTTTACGTTGTCGTAATGGGGTTTCGAATACGTGTTTTGCACAGCGTCGCCAAATCCGTCGGGCGCGTCGAACTCGGGCGAATTGACCGTCTCGATAAGACCTGCCTCGTCGGCGAAGAACCTGAATTTTATCGTAAATTCGTTGCCGCTCGTTTCAAGCGAATATCCCGGGATAATGCCCGACTCTTCAACGCAATCCCTGACTTCCGACACGTCGTTTTTCACGGTTTCGGGCGTCGCGTATCCCGCGTAAAACTTGATTTCCGCAATTTTGTTTTCCAGAATGAAAAGGATAAGGTTTTTAAGTTCTTCCTTGGACGTTATATATCTGTTTTGCGCGTATCCGCCGTAGTCGTGGAAGTGCGAGGCGTAGTACCACGCTTCGTCGTGTTCCGAAAGATATACGATGGTTTTTGTTTTCGTGATTTTGTTTATTTCCGCCGTTACCTTATATTCGCCGCGGTTCGTCGGCTTAAACGAAAAGGTTTTGCCCGTCGAATAATACTTGTCGTTGACGTACCATTTGACGCTTTCGACGTCGGCTTTTGCGGGCGAAAGAGTTGCCGTGAACGTTACCGTTTCCGCCGTGGTCTGGCTGAGTTTTCCCGATACTCCGACTTCGATATGGTTTGCGGCAACGTTGTCCTTGACGACGAAATTAACTTCGCGGCTTACTTCGCCCACAACGACTTTTAAGGTGAACGTCCCTTCTTTTCCGATTGCGGCAATCGTATCGTTGACCTCGCCTATGCCGTTTGAACGGGTTGCTTCAAGAGTCGTCGTGGAAATCAGGTTCCCGCCTTCGTCGTAAACGTACGCCGTCGCGGTTTTGCCAAGAAGCGAGTTGTCGAAATATCTTGCGCGCACGACGATTTTTTCTTCCGTGCCGACGCGGTATTTGTCAAGATATACAAGAAGTTCTTCGACGGCGCAGAATCCGACGGTTGCGGATTTTCCGCCCGCCGTTACGGTGGCAAAATAAATTTCTCCCGCCGTGGGAAGGTACGACGCGGTTTTACCGCTTGCCGTCGCGACTTCTTCGCCCGCGCCGTTCGTGAATTTCCACGAAAAGACGGTGGCGGGGTTCGTGCCGTCGTTGAGCGTTGCGGAAAAATCGACTCTTTTCGGCGTTTCGCCCGATTGCAACAACTGATATTGATTTTCAACGCCGATTTTTACCGTTGAAACGTCGGCGTAATCGACGTTTACTTTAAGTTCCGCCGTGTCGCCTTTGCCGTTGGTTGCGGTAATCGTGACCGCGGTTTTGGTTTTCCCGACGGCTTTTATGCTTGTCCGCCCGTATATTTCGACCTTTGTTTTGTCCGACGTGGACAAAGTGAACTCGTCGGTGCGCCCGTTACTGAGCGTTACGTCGTACGTTTCGCCGATTTTCAGCGTTATCTCGCTTTCGGACAGCGCAAACTTCCCTTCCGGGTGCAAAATTCCTTGTATAAGACTGCATCCGCAAAGCGCGGCGCAAAGAAGCGCGACAACCGCGGCAATCAGCGTTATTTTCAAAAATCTTTTGTTTTTCATAGTAAATATATTTTATACTAATCTTGTTAAAAGGTCAATACGATTTTTTCTTGTTAAAGCCACTTCGATGTGATATAATCGGTCTTATGCAAGATACCATTCCTTTTCTTACGACGATAATCACAAAAGCCGAAGCGGACGAGATGAATCCGCTTGTTCTCGCTTTCGTCGGCGACTCCGTACAACAACTGTACGTCAGAACGCGGCTTGCCATTTCGTCCGACAAAAAATCGGGCGCGCTCCATAAACTCGCAACCAAGGAAATCAAGGCGGAAGCGCAGGCGGATAAAATCGAAAAACTGCTGCCGTGTCTTTCGGAAGAAGAAGTCGCGGTTTACAAGCGCGCAAGAAACGCGCATTATTCGTCGTCGGCAAAAAACGCAAGTATCGGCGACTACAAAAAAGCAAGCGGATTCGAGGCTCTTCTCGGATACCTGTATCTCACGGGAAAACACGACCGCCTGAACGAATTGCTTTCAATCGAATAAGGAGAAACCATGTTAATTACGGGAAAAAACGCAGTGTATGAGGCGTTGCGCTCCGACGCAACCGTTGAAAAACTTTACGTGCAAAGAGGCGAAACGACGGGCGTCGTAAAAAACATAATCGCCCTTGCAAAAGAAAAGAAAATCGTCGTGTCCGTCGTCGATAAAACCGCTCTCGACCGCATCACGCAAAACGCAAAACATCAGGGAGTCGCGCTTACTCAGACGGAGTTTGTTTATTCGTCTTTGGACGACATTTTGTCTTTTGCGAAATCGAAAGACGAGCCGCCCTTTATCGTGATTCTGGACGAGCTTTCCGACCCCCACAATCTCGGCAGCATTATCCGTACGGCGGAGTGCGCGGGCGTGCACGGGATCGTCATCGGAAAGCACCGCGGCGTTACCGTGAACGACACCGTTTTAAGGTGCTCCGCAGGCGCGGCGGAACACGTGAAAATCGCGAAAGTTACCAACGTCAACGACGCGATAAATTATCTTAAATCGCAAAATGTGTATGTTTATTGCGCGGATATGGACGGTGAACCTATGTATCGTGCAAATCTTACCGGAGCAATCGCATTGCTTGTCGGTGGCGAGGACAGCGGCGTAAAACGCCTTTCAAAGGAACTTGCCGACGGCGTAATTTCCATTCCGATGAGCGGAAAAATCAACAGCCTGAACGCCTCGGTTGCCGCCGCCGTCGTGATTTACGAAAAGGTACGACAGGACAGAAAATGACATACGAAACTTTGCCCGACGAGGAACTTGCAAAACGCGCGCAGTCAAACGACTCCGCCGCCGTAAACGAACTGCTGCATCGTCATAAATCGCTGGTCAACAAGGCGGTGCGCCGCTTCTTTTTGCCGTCGGGCGACACCGACGATCTTGTGCAGGAAGGAATGGTCGCGCTGTTCAACGCGATTATGAATTATGACGAAAAAGCCGGCGCGAGTTTCACAACGTTTGCCTACATCTGCGTCAGAAAAAGAATCATCGGGTTAATCAGGAAATCTTCAAGCGGGAAAAATCGCGCGCTTAATGACAGCGTGCCGCTTGACGACGTCGAAATCGCGTCGGGCAATCCCGAAACCGTTTATATCGAAGAGGAACGGGAAACCCTTTTAATGCGGGAAATCGAAAACGTTTTATCGGAAGAAGAACAGCGGATTTTTTACGCTTATCTTGACGGCGACTCGTATCGGGAAATCGCCGCCTCTCTTTCGGTTTCCACAAAAAAAGTCGACAACACCCTGCAAAAAATAAGAAAATCGCTGAAAAAATCGTTAAATCGCTGACTTTTTCGCCGATTTTCGCTTTACATAAATGAATAAATTATTTATAATAATTGCACGTTGATATATTATCAACGAATTTCCTTGCCTGTTTAAGCAGGCCACAAAGTCCACAAGGAGGTATAAAAAGATGAACAAGTATGAAATCCTTTACATCATCGACAATGACGTTTCGGAAGAAGACAAGGCTGCTCTCGTCGACAGGTTCTCGGACCTCGTCGTAAAACTCGGCGGCACCGTTGACGGCATTGACAAGTGGGGTACCCGCAAATATGCATATCCCATCAACGATAAGAACGAAGGCTACTACGTCTTGATGAACTTTACGGCAGACGCATCCGCTCCCGCCGAAATCGATCGTCAGATGAAAATCACAGACGCAATCGTACGTCAGATGATTATCCGCAAATAACCGCATAAGGGGTCATTTATGAACAAAGTATTTTTAATCGGTAATTTAACAAAGAATCCCGAACTCACCAACACCGGCTCGGGCATTCCCGTTTGCAGATTCACGCTTGCCGTATCGCGCAGATTTTCCAACAGCGACGGCGTAAGAGATACCGACTTCCTTCCCGTTGTCGTATGGAGAACGCAGGCGGAACATTGCAACAAATACTTGAAAAAAGGCAGTAAAGCGGCCGTATCCGGATCGGTTCAGACCCGCAGTTACGACGCTCCCGACGGAAGCCGCAGATACGTCACCGAAATCGTTGCCGACGAGGTTCAGTTCCTCAGCACCAAGGCCGAAGACGAATCCGCCTCGAACGACGGCGTGTTCGACGACCTTAAAGCCGTTGACGAGAATCTGCCCTTCTGATTTTCGCCCGTATATAGGGCTCAATAATTAAGAGGTATATTAAAATGAGTGAAGAAGTAAAACGCCCCGTTCAGGGCGGCAAAAGAATTCCCAAAAAGAAAGTCTGCCAATTCTGCGTCGATAAGGCAACCGAAATCGACTACAAAGACGTTGCCAAACTTCGCAAATACATCACCGAAAAAGGCAAGATGATGCCCCGTCGTATGACCGGCGTTTGTGCAAAACATCAACGTTTCTTGTCCGACGCAATCAAACGCGCCCGCGTTATGGCATTGCTTCCCTACAAAGCAGACTAATTATTAAACCAATCAAAAACGCACCGTTTCCACGGTGCGTTTTTTGCTGCGCGCAAGACGTTTACATCTTTTTTTCTTGACTGTCAATAGGACACTCTTGCCATATAGCAATAGACCGTTTTCTTTCGAGGTATTGTTTTAAATATATGCGTTGGCGGTTTTATGGCTGTTCGGTATTTATAAATGACTTTCACGCATATCCGTTGCGAAAAGCAAAGCGGAATAAAACACTTTTGATATAAAACCGCTTTGTTTTATATTGTTGCCCTTCCAGGCGATGCGTCGCTCACTGCACTTTTGAAATCACATTATTGCAAGCAATAATGCTCACTCTTTTGCTTGTGTGCGCCTTTTCCCCACGGGTACAAAAATATCTTGCGTGGGTTTGTAATATGGTTCCCTTCCGGGGGATTGCCACAGCACCGCAATGCGGTGCTTCGCAATGACATAAAAAATTCTCCCCAAAACGGCGAGAATTTGATTAAATAATATCTTTTCCAAAACGGCGAGAATTTGATGAGATTGTGGTTTTCTCGGCGGGTTCTGAAAAATCCAGTGTACTTGGCGTACACGATTTTTCGGGTTCCGCCGAAAAAGCAAAATATCGCGAATTGTCGCCGTTTTGCTTAATTGTATTGGTTTTGAAGAAGATCGAGCATCTCCCTGCTCCCGCCGACAAGCAACGTGTCGCCGTCAAGCAAAGGCTCGTCCGCGGCGAAGTTGACGATGACGTCGTTGTCGCGCTCGACCGCAAGAACGTTGACGTCGTATTTTTTGCGGATATCCAGCGTCACAAGGGAGCTTCCCGCCCAACTTGACGGAAGTTCCATTTCGATAATGCTGTATTTGTTGCTTATGGTCATTATGTCGTGCAGCAAGGGGTTGGCAAGGCGTGCGCCCATTTTTTCGCCCATTTCCATTTCGGGAATGACGACCTCGTCCGCGCCGACGCGTTCCAAAACCATTTTATGTTTAAGGTTTTCGGCCTTTGCGATGACCTTTTTGACGCCGATTTCCTTGCAGGTGAGCGTGCACAAAACGCTTGCTTCCAGGTCGCTTGCGATGCCGATAATGACGACGTCGAAGTTTTCGATGCCGAGCGCGCGCAAAGTGCGTTCGTCGGTAACGTCGGCGACGACGGCGTGCGTGGTGTACTCGTGCGCTTCCGTGATGACCTCTTCTTTTATATCGACGGCAAGGACTTCCTCGCCTTTTTCAAACAAGGTTTTCGCGACGGTCGAGCCGAATCTGCCAAGTCCGATTACCGCAAATTGTTGATTTTTCGATTTTTTGTTTTTCATAAAATAAACCTCCGCTTATCCGATAAGAATTTTGGCATCGGGGTATTTGATATTTGCCGATTGTTTTTTTGTATTCAAAAGCGCGGTGCCGATTGTCAGCGGCCCGAGACGACCGATGAACATCGAAAAACACAGCGTAATGAGCGCGGGTGTATGGAGCGATGTCGTGAGCCCTGCCGATACGCCGACCGTGCCGAACGCGCTGAACGCCTCGTACATGCTGTCGATGACGGACAACTGCACGCCGTACGCCGCCTCCGTCGCCCAGATTATGAGAGCCTGCGCGAAAGATCCCAGGAAACATGCCGTCGTAACGACCGCCGCGCGTTTTATCGTCCTTGTGTTGATTGTTTCCTTGCCGACAACGACTTCGTCGCGGCCACGGAATACGGACGCGAACAACATAATCATAACGAAAATGGTTGTGGTTTTTTTCACCGCCGAGTTCCGCCACGATTGCGTTTACGCGGCTGCCTTTGGGACCGATGCACGCGCCGATTGCGTCAACCGACGGATCGTCCGACGACACTGCCATTTTCGTGCGGTAGCCCGCCTCGCGGACGATACCGTTGATTTTGACAAGTCCGCTGCGGATTTCGGGTACTTCCAGCTCGAACATACGTTTTACAAAGCCCGCCGCGCTTCTCGACACGACAACCTGCGCGCCGAAGTCGGTGCTTCTGACCTTTTTGACGTACACTTTCACGACGTCGCCGATGTTCAGGCGTTCGCCCTGGATTTGGTCGGGAAGTCCCAACACGCCTTCCATCTGGTTTCCGGAGATTTCGACGTAATAAGTCATACCTTCTTTACGTCTTACGGTTGCCGACACGATTTCGCCCTCGCGTTCGGTCATTTCGTTCATGACGACGTCGCGACTTGCGTCGTTGATGCGTTGCATGATGACTTGTTTTGCGGTTTGCGCCGCAATGCGGGAAAAGTCCTTGGGCGTGACGTCTTCGACGACGACGTCGCCGAGTTTATAAGACGGTTTGATCGCCTGCGCGTCTTCCAAAGATATTTCTTTTTCGGGATCTTCGACGGTTTCCACGACGTTTCTGTACGCAAACACTTTGATGGTGTTGCGGGTTTCGTCGCAGCGCACTGTTATCTGACGCGCCTCGCCGTATTCTTTTTTGAAAGCGAAAAGTATGCCCGCTTCAAGCGCTTCGATCATTTTTGAGCGACTTATTTTCTTTTCCTGTTCCAGCAAATCGAGTGCTTGGAAAAAGTCCTTGTTTACCATATTACCTCCTGCGGAAAACCGCTATATTAAGTTTTGATTTTTTATTTTTATTCGAAACGGATTGCAAGACTTGCCTTTGCGATTTCTTTTTTTGAAAGCGTCATCGACTTGTTAAGGTCCTTGCCCGTTTTTATATCGGTGAGTTTAATCGTGATTCCGTCGTCGTCGAAACTGTCCAGAATCCCCGTGATTTTTTTGTTGCCGTCGATTTTTTGGAACAAGGAAATTTCAAGTTCCTGCCCTTTGCGGCGGCGGAAATCGTCGGCGGTTTTAAGCGGCCAGTCAAGCCCCATCGACGATACTTCCAGATTGTACGATTTGTCGCCGAAGGGATTTATCTCGTCAAAGAGCGCGTCAACGGCGTTGTGGACTTTTTCGCAGTCGTCCAGCCCCATGTCGCCTTCTTTGAAAATAACGACGGTAACGGTGTCGGTGCCGTACTGCACGCTTGTTTTAACGTCGACGAGTTCATACCCGAGTTCTTCGACCACGGGCGCGATTTTTTCCTTGATTTTCAATACTTCTTGTTTCATAATCGTTCCTTTATACGAATAAGAGCGAGCCGTCAAGGCTCACTCTCACTTTCGATGCTAGCATAGATATAATAGCATATATATATTTTATATGCAATTATTTTAAAGCGTTTTTTAACTTTATTTCAACTTTTCGGCAAGAATTATGAAAAGTTTTGCCGTCGCGATGGCGTCAAAGTCGGCGTTGTGCGCGTTTTCAAGGTTGATATGAAAATGCTTTGCAAGGTTTCCAAGATTGTAACTCGGCAGTCTGTATTGCTGTTTTGCAAGGATAAGCGTGTCAAGCACGGGATTGTCGAAGTTATAGCCGCTTTCCCTTGCCAGCCGCGAAAGTATTATATCTATCACCGGCCGCGAAAGTATCGGCAAATCGTATCCGCAGGCGTTGTGTCCGACAAGCGTCGCGCCGCGGGTAAACTTGAAAAAGTCGGGGACGACGTCCTTGAACTCCGGCGCGCAAACGACGTCGCTGTCGTAAATTCCGTGAATCGCGCTCGTCGCCTCAGGAATATGACAACAGGGGTTTATCAGCGTATTGAAAGTTTCCACGATTTTCCCGTCGACGATTTTGTAACTTCCGAGTTGCACCACCATGCAATGCTGCACGTCAAGCCCCGTCGTTTCAAGGTCGAATACGACGAATGTCTTACCTTTCAGGTAAGGCGCGACTTCTTTTTCGCCGCCAAGAAGGTCGTCCATACTGCTTTGCGACTCTTCAAAATACTTTTCGGGACGCACGAGATAATAATTTTTGTTTGCGGATTTTTGCGGCAATTCGGTCTTGATTGTGGAATAATCGACGTCCGCAAGCCACATTTTATCGACCATAATCTGTTTCGAGCCGTTTCTGTCGCTGAGTTTTCCGGAAATTACGACGTTCTTTTCGTCGCGCAATGAAAGATCCAGCGCGTTGACCTTGGTATCCCTTGCAAAATATACGACCGAAAGTTTGCCGGTCGTATCGTCGATCGTGAACGTGTACATCGGCAGTTTTTCGTCGGTCGTATTCTTTTTGAACCGCCCGCCCGTCGGAAGGTTGAGCCCGAAGTTTTTGTTGCGGTATTCCCGCTTTTCAAGCCCGACCACACGCCCGCAGACGGTTGCCGCTTCCATTGTGTCTTTAATGTCGGATATGTACATCGGCAAAACGTTCATGTACGCTTTCCCGACAAGATTTTCAAGCGCGGTTGCCTTGATCTGTCTTGCGTCGCCGTAAAACACGATGGTGTCGTCGGACGGATCGATAAGGTCGGAAAACACGTCGTTTCCGTCTTCTTTCACCGTGCCGTCCGCGCTGACTTTAATATCACAATTAAAGCCCGCATTTTCAACAGTTTTCAGGCTTTTTTCGGCAATTTTCTTCTTTTCTTCGTCAGAAATGTATTTTTCGGCAACTTCAAAATTGACGTTTTCAACAAAGTTTTCGTTCAAATAATCGACGATTTTTTCTTTTACGTCGTCGGCTTTCAGCATTGACGAATACGCCTTTTGCGCCTTGATTTTCACGTCGATTACGTAGTCGTTCACCTGTATGCTCACGTCCTCGGGCTTAATCATTCCCGCGGCGATTCCCATATATTTTTGCAGGGCTTGCATAAGTTTGACTCTGACGGTGTCTTCGTCCGCATAAACTTTGGTATATCTCACCGAAAACGTGATTTCGTCGGGCACGAGCGGCACGACAGCTTTCACAATATCGTCTTTCACGCGGTCGGAAAGTACGCCGCCGTCAATCGACTGGGCAGACGCCAGAAAATGCAAAATAAGGTTGTTGTCGCTCACGCTGTACTCCGCGCGAACGAACCTGACGAACGGATATTTATTGTCCGTAAGTTTTTTGAATTCAACGTCAAATTTTTTCATTTTGTGCCTTATATTTTGCAATCAATGCGTTTATTTCATCAAAAATCAATGAATTGTCGATTGTTTTTGTAATTTTTCCTTTTTCAAAAATCACCGATTTTTCCTTGCCGCCGGCAATTCCGAAGTCGGCTTTTTTGCCTTCCCCGACGCCGTTCACGACGCAACCCATTACCGCGACTTTCAGCCCTTTTGTCCCCGCAAGCATTTTCTCGACTTTCGTCGCAAGGTCGAAAAGCGGGATTTCCGTGCGAGCACACGTCGGACAGGCAATCACTTCGCTGTCGTCGTTGAGCCCCAAAGATTTCAGAAGCATACGCCCTGCGATTACTTCTTCGACGGGGTCTGCCGTCAGCGAAATGCGGATTGTGTCGCCGATTCCGTCCAGCAGCAGCGGCGAAAGTCCTGCCGTGTTTTTGATAATGCCCCGCTCGAAAGTGCCTGCTTCCGTCACGCCGAGGTGCAACGGATAATCAAACTTTTTTGAAAATCCCCTTGCCGCGGCGACGCTTGTCCTGACGTCGGACGATTTCAACGACACGATTATGTCGAAAAAGCCTGCGTTTTCCAGGATTTTTATATGTCGTTTTGCGCTTTCGACAAGCGCGTCGGCAGGGTTCAGGTTTTTCAGATCCTTTTCAAGGCTTCCCGTATTCACGCCGATTCTTATCGGTATTTTTCTTTCTTTTAAAACGTCCGCAAGGTATCTTACCTTTCTTTCGTCGCCGATATTGCCGGGGTTTATTCTTACTTTGTCGATGCCGTTTTCGGCGGACAATACCGCAAGTTTATAATCGTACTGAATATCCGCGACAAGCGGAATATCCGTCGCGTTTTTAATCTCTTTTATCGCCGCCGCGTCGGTCGCGGAATTTACGGCAAAACGCACGATATCGCAGCCCGCGTTTTGAAGCGAACTTATCTGCTTTATCGTGTTTTCGACGTCTGCGGTTTTAGTATTGCACATCGACTGTACCGAAATCGGTGCGCCACCGCCGATATAAACGTTTCCGACCTTGATTTTTCTTGTCATCTTATTTAATCATATGGAAAATATCCACGAAAATCGTAAACGTGAACAGTATAATAAGCCCGACCGTGTGGATAATTGCCTCGACCTTCCTGTTCAACGGTTTGCCACGAATCCACTCGACAAACGTCAGCACGATTTTACTGCCGTCCAGCGCGGGAAGCGGCAACAGATTCATGACCGCAACGTTCGCCGACAGTATGCACGTAATTAACATCAGATACGGGAATCCCGCCTGCTTTATGCCCGTCGAAACCGTCGAGATAACGGTAATGGGACCACCTGCGCTTTCAAGCCCCATCTTGCCGGTGATAAGCGCGCCAAGCACCGCCAGCACCTTGAACACGATGAAGAAACTGAAAGTGAAACTCCTGCCGAGCGCGCGGAAGAACCCGAGTTTCTCGGTTGACAACCGCCTTGTGAAGCCGAAATTTATCGGTTCGTTGCCGTCTTGCCCCGCAATAAGTTGGGTGTGTCCCTCGACGTAGTCCATGTACGAAAAATCGTTTATTACATTGCCCGAGAAGTCTTTTATTGTGTCCTTCGAGATAACAATAGGCACGCTGAAACTGCCGCCTTCGAGTTCCTGCTGGAACATTATGAAATGACCTTCGGTCATTGAAGACGTAAGCGTCGCATATTTTTCGGCGGTCAGCGGCGGGACGAACTCGTCGTCGAGATAAGTCAGCCTGTCGCCAGCCTTCACGACGGTGATAAAGCCTTCGTACTCCGCGCCGTCCTTTTCAAACGTAATCGACGTGCCGCTTTTAAGTTCCGCAAGGTTTCTGTCAAGGTTTTTCTTTTTGCCGTCGATTTTCGTGATACGGTAGCCGTCGTTCAAATCCACCGCGTGATAGGCGTTGTCTTTTATATACATCACCTGATAAAAATCGCTTTTTGCGGTCGGGGCGAAATACTTATACGCGCCCTTTTTAATCGTGACGGTTTGCGCTTTTCCGTTTCTCAAAATTTTGAGCGTGGCGGTGTCGCCGCATTTGTCAAGCATATCCGAAAAATCGTCGTTCATAAGAATATGCTTGATTTTCCCGTCGACGGCAAGAATAATATCGCCTTCCTGCACGACTTCGGTATTCGCGCCGCCCTCGTACTGCGCGCCGATAACGGAAACCTGCTCGCCGTAAGCGCAAAAGAAAATCGTGATGATGAGCATCGCCGAAAGGAAATTGAAAAACGCCCCGTTAAAAAGAACGATGATCCTTTTCCACGGCGGCATATTGTTGAAAGCCCTCGGGTTGTCGTTATCGTCATCTTCGCCCTCGAATCCGCAAAACCCGCCAAGGGGTATCGGACGTATCGAAAACTGCGTGCCCGACTTCATTTTCCTTTTGAAAATCGGCGGGCCGAAGCCTATCGCGAACTCGTTAATCTGAAAACCGAGTTTTTTTCCCGCAATGAAGTGTCCGAATTCGTGCACGACGATCATAAACATCAATGCGAGTATCGCGATAACGACGTATAAAATGTTAAGCATTACGCTCTGAAACGAGCAAAGCGATGAAAATATCAATTATTACCTCATTGTCTGGCGTATGTACTTTTTGACTGTTTCGTCAATCGACAAAACTTCGTCCACGCTTGAAACCTTGTTGCCCCTTATGAAAGACAAGCCTTTTTCGACGTATTTCTCGATGTCGGTAAATCCGATTTTGCCAGCGATAAACTGCGCGACCGCGATATCGTCGGCTGCGGAT
>OGOU01001511.1_pt1 | contig 17947 bp, 16 predicted proteins | sample 1552721 | NCBI WGS metagenome assembly OGOU01 (sample SAMEA2580176, study PRJEB22360) | human gut metagenome | biome: human gut; feature: human-associated habitat; material: faeces | place: Denmark | collected 2008/2010
TAGAGCACTTCCTTGGTAAGGAAGAGGTCGTGAGTTCAAATCTCACTAACAGCTCCACTAATTATCAGACACTTAAAGCCTTTGAGAAATCGAAGGCTTTTTTCTTTCCTCAAAATTACACACATTTAAGCCGATTTACGTATAAATGTTCTATAAGAGTTCCATACGAATGGTATAATCAAAATACAAAACAATGGCTACTTACAACATCAATTACGAAAAAACCACGTTTATTAGAAGGTAAAGAGGCGAAAATCTACATAAGAATTACGCAACATCAAGAACATGCTTACATTGAAACAGGATTATATTTAAATTCTGCACAAGTCGATAGCAATGAAGCCATACCTTTAATTATATAAAAGAAAGTAGATAAAAGGCAAGTTATCCTGAAAATCGTTGTATTAGTTTTGCATACAATGAAACCTTACCGCAACCATTTACTATAACAAACCATGCAAACGGATATATATTTCAGAAAGCAAAACAGGCGATCTTCTTTTACTCTCTTTTTATCTTTATTTTTTATTTCAATGCACCGGCCTTCACTTTTTCAATATACAACCGATCCGCAAAATAAAAAAACAATGAAGCTCTCATCTTTTCTGTCCATAGTGTACAAAGCCCGATTTCGTGTAAATTCAATAGGTTTATAACTTTCTTTTTAAAGCATTTACCCCAAAAACATCCGATTAATCATAAATAAAAAATTATTATCTTTGTTTCTCTTTTTATTTAATATATGGAAAACATTTTAGATATTGCTTCAAGAAATCAGCAAAAAGCGTGGGAAATCATCGAACAAATGGATATTATAAATATCTGGCGTTCCATCCATGCCGAGATCAATCTTGTCGGCTCGCTACAAATGGGCTTACTGATGACTCACAAAGATATCGACTTTCATATCTATACCCCTACATTCCGTTTAGCCGACAGTTTTTCGGCCATAGCTAAGCTGGCGGAAAACCCGTCGATAAAAAACATCACTTATACCAATCTGATCGATACCGAAGAAAAATGTATCGAATGGCACGCCTGGTATCTCGACGACAACCGGGAAACCTGGCAAATAGATATGATACATATCCTGAAAGGCTCTCTTTACGATGGTTATTTCGAACGGGTGGCAGAACGAATCAAAATGATACTGACACCTCAACTCCGGGAAACCATTTTAACCCTTAAATATGAAACTCCGGCTTCAGAAAAAATAATGGGGATAGAATATTACCGGGCAGCCATACAAGGCGGTGTTAAAAATTATGCAGAATTTTCAGAATGGCGAAAGAAGCATCCTGTTCAGGGAGTGGTCGATTGGATCCCATAACCTAAAATTACCCCTATAGGAACAAGATAATAGGAATAAAAACGCTTATTTTAAGGTTTTCACAATTACTAACAATCGTTGTTCCCTTCTATTTCAGGAGTTACGATGTTTTTCCGCTTTTTCCGAAGAAACCTGTTATTCTGGAGACAAAACACAGATAATCAGCTATTTCTTATTTAACACATTCCTTTTTTAGGAATTTTTACGAAAAACATAATTAAATTCCTATCCCGACAGTTCAAAACACCTGAAAATACAATTATTCCCACCGAGTATAATTAATTATGGCAAAACTCATTCGAATACATATTTTAATAGTTATTTTTAAAAAGAGACAATTAGCTAAAATCTATTATCGGAATGTAAGCAAATTCGATTATTTAGAATATTCCCGCCTGAATTGTAACCACAGGTTAGTCTCTTTTCGTAAAAAAGTAAAAATATTAACATTGTTATGCGCCCTACGATAACCTTTTTCATATTATTTCTTTTCTTTTTTTCAGCCTGTCAGTCTCAAAAAGAAAACCCCACACCCGCAACGCCCCGTCCGGTGAGGGTAGTTCAGGTAAAATCCTTAGAAACTATCGACCGGCAATATACCGGAGTGGCGGAAGCAACGGAATTCAGTGTCCTCGCCTTCAAAGTATCGGGAACACTCACAGAATTAAATGTGGAAGAAGGGCAAAAAATAAAACAGGGACACTTAATCGCACGTATTAACCCTTACGACTATCAACAACAGTATAACACCGCAGCCAGCAATTACAATGCGGCAAAATCGATTTATGAAAGGAATGAGCGGCTATTAAAAGCCGATGCTACGGCCACCCAAAACGTAGAAATCGCCCAGGCGGATTATATCCGTGCCGGTTCCGCCGTAGATATTGCACGCAGCACGCTGGATTATACGCGTTTGCTCGCGCCGTTCGACGGAATTGTCGTAAAAAAATACGTTGCCAATCACGAAGAAGTCATGGTGGGGCAATCCATTGTCAAACTGGTGAATCCGGACAATATCGAAATCTCGTTCGTACTTCCGGAAACCAATATCGAATTGCTGAAAATACCTAAAACGATCTATGTAGAATTCGATTCCCAAAAAGGAAAGCTATTCACTTCGGATATAAAAGAATATATCTATTCCTCCAACGGCTTCGGTATTCCGATCACATTAAAAATCACGGACAAAGAATTTCTTTCGTACCGGGACAACGTATTTCCGGGATTTTCCTGTAAAATAACATTCCGCATTCAAAATACGGTTTCCGATAATTTCATCATCCCGGCAAGTGCGCTATTCCGGGAAGGAGATCGTGAATTTGTGTGGATTGTCGATCCCCATACCTCGACAGTAAAGAAACAACCGGTAACAACCATCCGTTTCGACCAGGACGCCCTTGTCAAGACAGGCCTGCACAGCGATAATATAATTGTGACGGCAGGCGTACAGGCATTAGCAGACAATCAAAAAGTAACCATATTACCCAAAAACTAAAAAACAGAATTATGAGTTTTATACAAGAATTCAAAACCTTTGCCATGAAAGGTAACGTCGTGGACATGGCAGTCGGTATCATTATCGGAGGAGCTTTCGGAAAGATCGTATCTTCTTTGGTCAGCGATATTATCATGCCACCAATCGGTTTATTGATCGGCGGTGTGAAATTCGATAACCTGAAAATCGTACTGAAACACGCCCATCTGGACGAAGCCACAGGTAAAATGACAGAAGCCGTATCGATCAATTACGGAAATTTTATCGGTACGACTTTAGATTTTTTGATCATCGCCTTTTCGATCTTCCTGTTCATCAAGATGATAAATAGCCTGAAACGTAAAGAGGAAACAGCAGCGGCACCAACACCGGCAGCTCCTCCTGCACCGACGAAAGAAGAGGAATTACTCACAGAGATCAGAGATCTATTGAAAACACAGAAAAAATAAAATTTCTCCATCAGCCAATAAAAAACTCCCGGATATTTTCCGGGAGTTTTTTATAAATTTTATTCAAGGTTAAAACAATCCGCTAAACCGGTAGCCTACCGACAATTGAAATACATGATTCTTATTATTTCCTCCGGCATCGTCTTTATCGATCACATTCGTCAAACCGATATTATAACGGGCAGAAACCATAAACTCTTCGTATTCATACGATAAGCCTACGGCAAAGCTAACATCACAGGTATTGATATTGGTAATTTTGCTTTTTACGGTCGTTCCGCTGACTTTCGTTTTGCTTTTTCCATTCAGGGCGAATCCTAACTGCGGGCCTAAATCTACGCTCAAACCTTCCAAAACATATAATTTCGCCAGGATCGGAATATTCAAGTAGTTCACTCTCACTTTGGTTTTCACATCTCCGTCCTTCATACGGAATCCCTGACGGGAATAAAGCAACTCAGGCTGCAAAGCCACATAGTCGTTAAATTTAAATTCGGCGAATCCTCCCACACTCACACTCATTTTATTCTTTGAATCCGAAATATTTGAAATATTGGTGATATTCCAACCCAACTTCGGTCCAATCGTGATTTCGGTCTGTGCATGTGCGGCAGTAACCCATACGAACGCAATAATCGCTAAGAATAATTTTTTCATCTTCTTTAAATTTTAAGTTATTTAATATTTTTCTACAAAAACCGTGCTAAAATATTATCATATCGATCTGATTTTCATTTTTTGATTTTACGCAGCCTTCACACAAAAGGATACTTACCCCTTAAAATGTCTAATTTTTAAGCCGATAAGAAAATACAAGCAAATACAGAATACAAAGCCACAACACTGACAATCCTGCAGTCTGTCCTGCGTAATCTGCCACCATTCCCATCACCGGCGTTGAAATCGCACCTCCGGCCACTCCCATCAATACCAACGCCGACACCTCGTTTGCCCGTTCAGGACGATGATGAAGAGCCAATGCCAAGACAATCGAGAAAATATTGGCACACATCAATCCCAATATAAAAATTAAAGTGCCCAATACCCAAACACCTTCTACGCACAACAGCAAAGCGAACACAACGGCCAGCACCACCAGGCTCCATCGCAAAAATTTCAAGGCAGACATCCGAAGCAGTAAAAACGAACCGACGAGAGAGCCTAACATACGGGCTGCAAAATACAGGCTCGTCCCGAATCCGGCACGATCCAAAGGAAGTCCCGTTCTTTCCATTAAAAACTTAGGGATATAAGTATTTAGCCCCACATCGATACCGACAAAGAACAATATTCCCAAAAAACAAGCTAAAATATACCCTTCCTTAAACAAGGAAAAGGTAGAATTCCAGGAAATCGGTTTTTCTTCTTTGGATTCTTTAGGCACCGTTGCCAAAAAAAGCCAGGCAAAAGACAAAAGGGATACGAAAGCATATACCCAAAAGATCAGCTTCCAATCGTCGAAATACGAGGCGACTACACCGGCGATGACCGGCCCTAAAAACGAAGCCACAGAACGGGTAAATTGTCCGAATGTAAGTGCACTGGTCAGCTTGTCATTGGAAATCACGTTGGTCAATAAGGGGTTAAAAGAAATCTGCGATACTGTATTTCCTATTCCCAGCAAAGCAAAAGCCAGCAACACGATCACAAAATTGTAAGCGACCAGAGGCAAAGCCAGCCCCACAATCGTAATCAGCAGCGACAGCAATGCCGTATTCTTCCTCCCGATCTTCCCCATTAAGATCCCTGTCGGAACGGCAAACACCAGAAACCACAGGAACGCCAGCATCGGCACCAGGCTCGAAGTGGCATCGTTCAGATCAAAGTCCTGTTTCACATAGCTGGTGGCAATACCTGCCATATCGACAAATCCCATGATAAAAAAACCGAACATCACAGGCGCCACCAATAGAATATTTATGCCCTTCTTACTCATAGATCTATGCTGTTTTGTGAACAATAAAGGTATCACTTTAAAGCGATACCTTTATTTTGTTTATCGGGAAAACCGGATTATTCTCATTCCATTTTCGGCATCTTAAATACTTCCAGAAAAGAAGCTCCGCGTCCCTGCCCGAAACTTCCACCGATCACCAGAAACTGATCTCCTTCCTGATAGCCGTTTTCTTGCAACACATGAGGCAAATCATGCATAAACTCATCTCTCGAAGTAGGTTTAGTCGTATAATACGGACGAATACCGAACGACAAAGCCAACTCCCTCATCACCTCCTTGTCATAACAACGGGCATATACCGGCAAAGCCGCCCGGAAAGCCGACAAATAACGGGCGGTACGTCCGGAAAGCGTATCCACGACGATCGCCTTAATCGGAAGCATCGTAGTCATGCGCACAGCCACACGGGCTAAAGCCGCAGTCACCTCATTATTAATACGTACCAGATTTCGTCCGGAATCCGGCGGAGTGGTCGATTCGTTCGCTTCCGCCACTTTAGTCATCACCTTAACGGCTTCCACCGGATAATCTCCGTAAGCCGTTTCTCCACTCAGCATAATGGCATCGGTTCCGCTAAATATGGCATTGGCGATATCACTGACTTCCGCCCGGGTGGGACGGGGATGATCGATCATCGTATGCAGCATTTGCGTAGCCACGATCACAGGCTTTTTACTTTCGATACATTTGCCGACGATATAACGCTGAATCCTCGGAATCTTTTCCGCATCGATCTCGATAGCCAGATCCCCCCGGGCCACCATAATACCGTAAACATGATCGAGAATTTCGTCGATATTGTCCACTCCTTCCTGATTTTCAATCTTAGCAATGATTTTTATCTTGCTATTCTGTTCGTCCAGAATCTTTTGGATCGCAATCACATCTTCTTTGTTCCGCACAAAAGAATGGGCGATAAAATCGAGCTTGTTTTCGATAGCGAATTCGATAAATTTCCTATCCTTATCGCTAAGCGATTCCAGATGAATATTCACACCGGGAACATTGATACTTTTTTTATCCTTGATATCCCCGGGATTAGAAGCGACCAGTTCCAGCATATCCCCTTTCTTGTCGCGCACAACCAGTTCCACTTCCCCGTCATCGATCAGAATTTTTGCGCCGACATTAATATCCCGGGCAAAGTTCTCATAAGACACATGCACCAATTTTTTATCACTGGTTGCATTCAGATTTCCGCTCATGTAAATAACCTCGCCCTTCTCTACCCTTACCGGGACATCTACCATACGGGTTCTTATTTCGGGGCCTTTCGTATCGATCAACAAAGCTATTTTATCCGAAACGGCACGAACATTTCTTACCACTTTCATAGCTTCATCCAAGGTTTGATGAGCTGTATTCAACCGCACAACATTCATTCCGGCCTCATGCAATTCTTTTAAAAAACCGACTTCACACCTTCTGTCCGAAATAGTTGCTACAATTTTTGTCCTTTTCATAGTTCTATATTATTGTTTACAGTCAGGCACTCTTATCCTGATACTCATTTTTAGTAAAAGAGTTTCACCCGCCTGTCATTTTTCTTTTCATTTCCCGGTATCCGCTGAACTTTCCAGCAAAGCCTGCAAAGCCAATTCATAGGATGTCAAACCGAATCCCATGATCACTCCCCGGCAAACAGCCGTAAGGAAAGACACATGCCTGAATGCTTCCCGGCGGGCGGTGTTAGAAATATGCACTTCGATAACCGGGGTTTTCACCCCCGAAATAGCATCGGCAATAGCTATCGACGTATGAGTATATGCTCCGGCGTTTAAAATAATCCCGTCGTAACTGAAACCGACCTCATGTATCTTGTCGATCAGCTCGCCTTCGATGTTCGACTGATAATAAGATATATTCACTGCCGGGTACTTGGCTTTCAGTTTTTCGAGGTAATCTGTAAAGGTCTCTTTTCCATAGACCTCAGGCTCCCGAACCCCCAAAAGGTTCAGATTAGGCCCGTTTATGATCAGTATTTTCATTTTTGTAATTTATATAAAAAACTCACTGAACAAAATTAGTTATTTTTTTCGTATTCGGACATGCCTTAATTTTCCAAATTTATATCCACAAATTAATAAAATATTTTTTTCCTTAAACATTCTATATCCCACGTCACAAAAGGGATTTCTAACATTTCAATTAATTATATACATATACAATATTGTTAAAGTTTGGAAATTGTAAGTTGGATATTAAAAAAAAATATATCTTTATGCTCAGTTTCAATTAACCTTGTGGTGATAATTATTAATGAGTTTGACTTACGTAAAATCAAAAACAATGACTTGGGATAACGCTATTGAGAATTATAAGACCTTTCTAATTCTGGAAAAATCACTTTCCTCAAATTCAGTTGAAGCCTATTTGAACGATATTAACAAACTCGCGAAATACTCGGCTGAATTTCACAAGGTGACTGAACCAGATGGAGTTACTTACGATATTTTAAAAGAATATCTGGTTTATGTCAGTGATCTGGGTGTAACAAACCGGACACAGGCAAGATGTATCTCCAGTATCAGGTCTTTTTTTAAATTTTTGGTTTTCGACGGAGTACTGTCCGAAAACCCGACCGAATTATTAGAAGCACCGAAAATCGGTAGAAAACTGCCTAACATTCTGACGATCGAAGAAATCGATTCAATCTTGAACGCCGTAGAAATGTATAAACCGGAAGGACAACGGAACAAAGCCATCATCGAGATGTTATATTCATGTGGACTTCGTGTTTCCGAATTGATCGGCATCAAATTATCGAATATCAATTTCCGTCAGGGAACGATCAAGATCGAAGGTAAAGGCAACAAGGAACGAATCATTCCATTGAGCCGTAACGCTAAAGTTGAAATCAAAAAATACCTGAAAGTTTACAGGGATTATTTAGATATCACAGAAGAATGCAAAGATATTCTTTTCTTGAATAAAAGAGGAACTGCTTTATCAAGAGTTATGGTATTCAACATCATTAAGCACTTGGCGGAAAGAGCCGGAATTAAAAAGAATGTATCACCACACACATTCCGTCACTCTTTCGCTTCTCACTTAGTTAGCGGAGGAGCCGACTTACGTGCCGTGCAGGATATGTTGGGACATGAATCGATCTTAACTACCGAGATTTACACTCATTTAGACGATCACTATCTGAAAGATACGATCACTAAATTCCATCCCCGTTCACAAGAGGGAAAAAACTAAAATAAAAAGAGCGTTTATAACGCTCTTTTTTTTTACCTTCGTGGCGTTTAAAAAGGGGGAAACATGGAAAACAAAGACGAATTGCTAAAGAAGATCAACACGAATGATCCGGAAGCTGTGGAAGAAGCGATCAGAGAAATCAAAGAAACCGGAGACAGCACTATTATCGTTCCTCTTCTGGATATTTTAAGCAGCCGGCCCGACACTTTTGTTATTTCAGGGATCGTCGGCCTGCTTGCAGATGTCCGGGAAAACAGTTTCCGTGATGTACTGCTGGAACGTATCCGGCAAGAAAAAGATCCTCATGTAAAAGCCATTCTATTACGTATCGCCTGGGAATCTTCTCTGGACTACTCCGGGCATCTGGACTTATTCACCGATATTCTTCTGAACGACGAATTCGTGGCAGCTTTCGAAGCCTCTACCCTTATCGAGAATTTCGTACACAATCTGACGGAAGAACAACACCACCGATTACATGCTTTTTTCGAGCAAATTCCGGCGGATAAACAATTCCTGATCCAAAATATTATAACGGAAATGGAAAACGGGGAAGAATAGACCTTACGCCTCCTTCATCCATTCTTTTACTTTCGCCACTTTCTCGTCCAAATCCAAAGAGGCATCCAGCCAATGGATATCGAACCCGTCACGCTCCATCTTTCGGAACCAGGTCATTTGCCGCTTAGCGAACTGATGAATCGCTACGTTAAGTTTTTCAACCATTTCTTCATATCCCAATTCCCCGGTCAAATACAAAGTCAGGTATTTATATTCCAATCCGTAATAAATCAAGTCTTCCGGCTTTATCCCGCTATCAAGCAAGCGTTTTACCTCCTCCACCATTCCTTCCTGCAAACGGGCATGCAAACGGGCCGTGATCCGTTCCCGGCGCACTTCCCTGCTTACGTCCACCCCCACGATCAGCGGACGAAGTTCCGGGAAATCCTTCTCCTCATAAGGATGGGTTAAATAATACTCTTCTATCTCTATCGCCCGGATCGCCCGTTTCACGGTATCTACATCCGTCGTATTATGCAGCTTTTTATAGCCTGCCAGGCGTTGTGCCAGTTCCGGCAGAGCCAGTCCTGCCAGAGACGCCCTCAACTCCTCATCGACAGGCACAGCCAGCAACTTATATCCTTTCAGCACGGCTTCCACATACAAACCGCTCCCTCCGCATAAAACAGGAAATACTCCCCTTTGCCGGCAATCTTCCCACACTTTTAAAAAATCGTTCTGGTATTCGAACACGTTGTATTTTGCCCCGGCCTCCACAATATCGATCAGGTGACAAGGCACTTTACGCCCTTTCCAGCTATACTCTCCCAGGTCTTTGCCGGTGCCGATGTCCATTCCCCGGTATATCTGGCGGGAATCGGCACTGATAACCTCGCCTCCCAGCTCTGCCGCCAACCTGACAGCCAACGCTGTCTTTCCGCTTGCCGTTGGCCCGACAACACTTATTAAATTAAACATTTTACTCGGTTATTACGTATATTAAACGCAGTCTAAGGATCAGCTACATAAAACAGGCTGCCCATAGGCAAAAGTAATGAAAATTACCTAAAAACTAATATATTTGCAGGGGGATGGGAAAGCTCGACGGAACGAAACGGATGTGTGGGAAATACTTATTTCGGTGTGCACTCATACTCTTGATGTTCCCGTTCTATTTTTTCACCTCTGCCCAAGCGCAGTCCGTTCGCAGGGAATCGCAGGAAGCCGACACCCTGAACGTAAAGACGATTGCTTATAAAAGTGCATTTAAAGCGTTGGAAACCGTTCCCCGGAACGAAGTGGTAGCGTCACCGGAAAAAATATGCTATACCATTCAGATTTGTAGTCTGACGGTCTTAGCGGACGACCCGATTCTTAACGGCCGGTACCAAATAAAGGTCGTACGTATCGGCGAGCTTTACCGGTATATTTTTTCCAGCTATGCCACATTGGACACCGCCCATAAAGCATTGTCCGAAGTACGGAAAATATTTCCCGAAGCCTTTATACGGGAATACGACGGTTATAAATTGGGCAAAGCCATAGATTTAAAAATATAGAACATTAGAATAAAAACGAGAAATTATGATGAAAGATGAAAACGTTCTGATCCGGGCTTTAGAACCGGAAGATCTGGAATATTTGTATAAATGGGAAAACGATATGGATTTATGGGAAGTCAGCGATACTCTTACTCCGTTTTCACATTTCACCCTGAAAAAATACATTGAAAACGCCGATACGGATATTTACTCGGCCAAGCAACTGCGGCTTATGATAGCGGATGTAAATACAAAAGAACCGCTGGGATTGATCGACCTGTACGATTTCGATCCTTACCACCTTCGGGCAGGCCTGGGGATTATGATCCACAACATAGAAAACCGGAAAAAAGGATATGCCACTTCCGCCATTAAACTGATGCTCGATTATTGTTTCGAAACATTAGGATTAAACCAGGTGTATAGCAGCGTCCCCAGTTGTAACATCGCCAGCCTGAAATTGTTCGATTCCACGGGATTCAGCCGGACAGGCTACCGCAGGCAATGGCTGAAACGGGGAAACGAATGGGAGGATGTGATCTATTTCCAACAATTAGCCTCCACCTGGAACGGCGACGACGATAAAGCGATAACGGACGAAAAGGAGTAGTTTGTAAATACTCCTTATTCAAAATAACACTACACCCCAAATTTTATCTAAAATTTGGGGTGCTTTTATATCATCAAATATATTTTTCCACGATCTTTTTCCAAAGCATATATCCTTTTCCCAATAAATGTAAACCGTCGTTCGTATATTCGGGATTTAGCTTTTCGTCGTCTTTATTTTTAAAATGGGAATAAAGGTCTATATAAGTAACGGCTTCGTTTTTCGCCAATTCCACCAATTGCCTGTTTACTTCCAGTACCACATTTCCCCGGGAGGTATGCCCGCCGAACATTCCGAACCGATCGTTCACGGGCAAAAGGCTTTGGATATAAATTTTCGTACGGGGAGACTCTTCTTTGATACGTCGTACAATTTTTCCGATGCGCTTTACAATCGTGTCGGCGGCAGTGCCCCGTGCCACGTCGTTTATCCCGACCAGCAAAAATATTTTCTTCGGTTTGCCTTTTGTAATCGCTCCCAGACGGTCATAAACTCCCTCGGCAATATCCCCGCTGATTCCCCGGTTCTTTATGTGGGGATTCCGGAATATCTCTCCCCATTCCGCTCCATTGGTAATACTGTTTCCCAAAAACACGATATCGGAAGAAGTCACAGGCAATTCTTCAAATAAAGTAGCCCTTTGATAATAAAACGTGGAATACTTGTTTTGCTGCGCTCCGGCCGTTCCCGCCCAGGCAACGCTCCATAAAAGAATAAAAAACAGCTTACTCATCACTTTTGTTTATCGGGTGAATAAATCAATCCCTTCACGGCATCCTTTCCATCGGGGGTAACGAAAACCGCCGTGTACATCCATTTTACCAACCGCACCTGCGAACTTGAAAATTTCCCGACAGGCAATTTCAACAACACTTTATTCCAGCCTTTTTTCAAATGCACGGAAACAGGCGGACGGACTTCAAAGTTTTCATTCCCTAAAGGAATTTCATTACTTTTTACCGTATGGGTATTGGTCCACACCGGAGGTAAAATTTCCGTATCGTTCAACCACACCCGGCTCTCCCGGAAATCCCATTTTCCGGCAGGAGGAGGAAGATCCTGCTCAGAGCGCCCGTAATTCTGCGTTCCCAGCCACATGCCGACTTCCTGCTCTACCGGCGACCAGACCCATGTCCAGGCATACGCCGTATGATCGGGTTTCGGATCTTTATAAAACGAAGGTATCAACGTTCCCCAAACATGCCTCAGATAAATAGCCGCTCCTTCCGCCTCGGCAGAACTATAGTTTTTCCCTTCGTACGAATAAGACGGTTGCAATTCTTTTTCAGGAGGAAAACTTTTCAGTAAATCCCCTCCGTTCGGAAAAGGATCGGTGATACGCCAGCGCACCCCGGTCTGCCGGACATAAGCAAAAAGCAAATTTTGAAAATGATGCTCTTTGTGCCATAACATCCGTTCCTCGAAATCGGCAAAAGCCGCATATTCCGGAGTATTCCGGGATGGGAACAATGTTCCGGCCTCGTAAAAATAACGGTTTCCTCCTCCCTTCCAGGCACGTTCGGCCATAGTCAGCATAGCGGGATAAAATCCGTTTTGCACCAAAATATTCCGTACCCCGTCCACCCGGCGATCATTCCACACCGCCAGAATCGTCCCTGCATAGTCCGGGCTGCCTTCAGCCTGCTCTGCGATGTTACTATTATATAAGGCGACAATATCTGCAAAAGCATCGTAATGATTCAGATAATGCAAACGCGAATCGATAACCGGGATTCCAGGATGCGGTCTTCCTCTCGAACTCCACATATGCAGCATATCGATCTCTCCGGCCTTGTATTTCCAGCCGGGATTCCAGGAAATCACTTTCTTCCCTTTCGCCCGGATATAAGCCACCATTTCGGGAACAAATTCCGGATTGGTAAAAGCCACTTCATCCGTCCCGATATGAATGTAGGGAACCTCTTTAAACGCTTCGCACACCTCATCCATCAAAAGCTTTAAAATCGCCATTCCTTCCGGGCTTTGCATATCATGGCGGAAGGTTTTCCGGAAAGCCGCGCTATGCCCCGGCATATCGACCTCCGGAATCAGCATCATTCCGTGTTTCCAACAAAAATCCACTAAATCCCTAACCTCCGCCAAGGTATAATATTTTCCCGGATAACGTCCGAAATTAATACTATCGTTCAGCATCGGGAAAATCCTGCTCTCCAGCCTCCATGCCAGATCCTCGGTCAAATGCCAATGAAACACATTCACTTTATACCGCGCCAGCAAAGCGATTTCCCGTTTCAATTCGTCCACCGGAACATAACCGCGCCCCACATCGTGCATAAATCCCCTCACACGAAAAGCCGGCCAGTCGGTAATCCGGCAGCCATGCACATACCCCGTCTTTCCGGCAAAATCGGTCAATTGCCGTAAAGTTTGCAAAGCCCAATAAACCCCTCTCTCCGTTACCGCCTCCACGACAATCCGATTTGAATGAACATTCAAAATATACCCTTCTTCCTCATTCAGGCCGATCCCTTCAAGATGATCCGTCAGGCGCACCTCGATCACCCGTTTCGCTTTTTCATTCACCCGGCCGCCATTTTCAGTCACCCAATTCTCTACCTCCTCTTTCAAAACTCCGGTTTGGAGGGCAACTTCTTTTAAAACAAATTTCTGACGGTTCCACTCCACTTCTTGAGGACAGGGTAACAAATGCGGAACTGCCTGTAAAGAACTTCCCCATCCGAGTGCCACGAATAACGTAATAATAAATACAATTCTCATCGATATTATTCTATGCTTTTAAACGTCGAAGCAGGCAATCCCGCTCCGTTTATCAGATTAGCGTCGGTATATGGCTGCCAGCCATATCGCACCTGCCTGGGTTGTTTCACTTTATCGTTCCATACCTTCACCTGCTTCCCTTCTACTGCCGCAGTCGCCGGAACAAACAAACCGTCCTCCCCGGCAATTTCAAACGTCCGCAAAGGCTTCCCGTCCGACGATTTCATTCCTTCTCCGTTACTGAAATCCACATAAGTCGCCCCTCTTCGGAAAGTTACCCCCCGGAATAAAGGTCCGGAAGGAACGACGCGTTCCATTTTGTAGGTATCGTGCAACGCCCAATGTGCCAGCCGTTCTCCCACAGCCTGCTTGTCGCGCGGGTGTACATCGGTAGGCTCTCCCTTATCGGAAGTCACCGCCATCCCGCTATAGGGGATTTTATCCAGCATAGCCCGCTGGCTATCTCTGAAATGCGGCCAGCTCGGACGATTGAGACTGGAAAGCTGCGTATAATAAAACGGCAACCGCTCACCCCACACCTTTCGCCAACTCTGTACCAACGCCGGAAAAATAGCCTCATGCAATTCTACGTTGTGGGCATTCGATTCTCCCTGATACCAGATCACCCCTTTCACGGGGAAATCGGCCAGCGGTCGAATGCCGGTTTCAAATAAATAGCAAGGCTCGTAGGGATGCCGCTGATTTTTTACCGGAGTGTTTTTCATATTCAGGGCAGCACGTCCCCTCACCCAATCCTGAATCATATCGTTTTTCGTCCAGTTATACAGGATATCCACCAAACGATCGTTAAATTCCAGACTTTTCCGGTCGATAAATGCTTCTGCCGGAGCTCCTCCGACTGCATTACAAATCAACCCGACGGGAACCTGCAAACTATCGGCCAGCATACGCCCGAAACAATAAGCGACAGCAGAAAAATTCGCCACATTTTCACGATCGGGCAAAGCCCACCGGGCATCGGCATAATAATCCAAACGATTCAGGGCAGCCAATGAGGCCGTATCCCAACTGACAGCATCTGTATATACTTTCGGCTTCATATCGAACAAGCGTACACCGGTATGAGCAGGAACCTGTTCCAGCAGCCGAGCCGCCTGAACCGTTTGCTTGACCATAAAAGCCATATTCGACTGTCCGGAACACAGCCACACTTCTCCGATCATTACATCTTTAAAATGCAATTCCCGATCCGGCGATTTAACCGTCAGTTCGTAAGGCCCTCCCGCTTCCAGATTCTTCAGCACCACCTGCCAACGGCCGTCCGCCCCGGTCGAGCCGTTCACCTTTTGTTTTCCCAGCCGTACCGTCACTTTATCTCCGGCGTTGGCCACTCCCTTTATAGTAAGGGACGGTCCGCGCTGCAATACCATGTGGTCACCGTACACATCGGGCAAACGTAAACCACCGTAATCTCCGGTGATTCCGGCATATACTGCCTTCGCCAATATTTCCGCTCCTTCCGCATTCGGATGAAGGGCATCGGGCATTAAGTCCGGGCGGGCATACAGGCCTTCATGCAAATCGATCAGTCCGGTATGGGCGATTTGTGCGATTTTCTCAATTGCAGCCTGTTCCTGCCAATACCAATCCCGCGTCCCCGACTTAAAACGGGGATGCCAATGAAAAATCGGCGACATCCGGCATATCCAGATTTTACATCCCGGCCGTACCATACGGAACGAGTCGATCAGCGCCAGATAATCGGGGATAAACTCATCCCGGTAGTTCGGCCAGTTCCGGGGATCGGTATCGTTCAATCCCAGATGGATCACCACCCAGTCCGGAGCGAATTTCAGGGCTTCCTGAAATTCAGGCTGTTTCATATAAGGACGATGTCCTTTATTCAATAAGGTTGCTCCCGATTTACCGAAATTCCGGACCTCGTAGCCCTCGCCCAACATCTGCGACAACCGGGCGGGATAACAATTCTTTTCCCGGTCGGGAACCAAGTAACCATAGGTCACGCTATTCCCCACACACGCCACTTTAACCTTAGAAGCGGCTTTCGTGTATCCCCAAGAGCATACACACAGGAATAATATAAGAAACCGAACCATCTTATTTCAGTTTTTCCAACATTTGCCAGCATTGATACAATCCGCGCGGCACATGAAAACATCCTTTCCATTTTCCGCCTTTCAAGGGAAGCAACACTTCTCCCCGCCGGTTCAGATACCCGAACCATTCCGGATACTCTTTATCGGCAAAATGTGTCCATACATATTCGTGCACCTTCTCAAACCACGCCAGGCATTCCTTCGAACCCGTCAGTTGATAACCTTTCAACGTGGTTATCAGGGTTTCGACATGTACCCACCATAATTTTTGGTCCCACTCCAATTGCTGAACCGGATGCCCGAGCCTGTCCATAAAATAGAAAATTCCGCCATATTCTTTGTCCCAGCCGTACTCGATTTCCTGCAAAGCAATCTTTACCGCTTTCTCGATCAATTCTTTCCGGTCGAGCCGTACACCCAAATCCATGATAAACCACATCGCCTCTATCGCATGTCCCGGATTCAGGGAACGCCCGTCGAAATTATCGACCAGTTCCCCGGTGTCAGATACATTTTCCACCACCAATCCCAGTTCCGGACGATAGAATACTTCCATCACCTCATGAATACAGGTTTCGATGGTTTTTTCCATAAATTCTTTATCCAGTAACGGCTCTATTTCCAAAGCCAGGTTACAAAGGATCATCGGCAATGCAAAACCTTTCATATTCCGCGTTCCGGGATAAGCCTTGTTCCACTTGCCTTTGGGATTATCGACCTTCGAAAGCACAATGTCGAAAGTTCTTTTAGCAATCTCCGCATATTCCTGATTCCCCGTGGCAATACTCAGTTGCCCGAAAGCCATCGTGGCAAAAGTGTAAGAAAAAATATTGTAAGGCTCGATCAAAGGCGCACCTTCGCGAGTCAGCGAAAAATACCAGTTGTAATGGCCGTCATGCCCATGCTTTTTTAAAAATTCAGCCCCCTGAATCGCACAGTCCAGCCATTCTTTCCGTTTTTCCACCTTATTATATAACATGGAAAACAGCCATACTTGCCGGCCTTGCAACCAAATAAATTTATCGGTATCAAACACATTTCCTTCCCGGTCGAGACAGGTAAAATATCCCCCGAATTCTTTATCCTGGGATTTCTCCAACCAAAACGGTAACACATTCTCCAATAATTCTTTCTTGTACTGTTCCGCTAATATTTTAAAATCTACCATGTGAATATATTATTTAGGGTTTTCTTATTTTTTCAACTGTTTCCAGGTCAATCCCGGCTGTTTTTCCTTTTCCGGACTAAATAAACTGGCTATCAGGGCAACTCCTACCGATACCACAATCCCGATCGCTCCGTAGAGCAGGAATGACACCGGAGAATAGATACTTAAAGCAAAAACCACGACTGTCCCCGAAATAAAACCGATTAAAGCGCTCCTGGCATCGATCCGGTCGAAGAATATACCCATAATGAACAATCCGCCCAATCCGCTGGACAATAATCCGAGAATCGAATTGAAATAATCGAGCAGGGATAAAATATTCCACGTCGCCATAAACACCGCCAGCAGCGTACCGATCAGCCCTGCCAGTAAACACGTCCAGCGGGCGACCTTCAATATATGGCGGTCGCTGGATTGTGGGAAAATATGTTTATAAATATCCATAGAGAACGCTGTCGCCGTGGAATTGATATTCGATGAAATTGTGGACATCGTCGCCGCAAAAATCGCTGCAATCAGCAAGCCTGCCAATCCCACCGGAATCTGGCTCATCATAAAGAAAGGGAAAATTGCATCCCCGTTCGACAACGTGTAATTCAATTCATCGGGACGGGATTTAAAAAAGGTGTATAAGCCTGTACCGATCAGATAGAATACCACCGAAATGAACACGCTCATCACGCCATTCATCAAAATACCCTTCCCTGCACTTTTTTCGTCCTTTGTGGTCAAATAACGCTGAATCACAGTTTGATCGGAAGTATAAGAAATCAGGTTATTCGCCAATCCTCCTAATATTGTCACCCAGAATACGGCTTTCGTACAATCGAAACTCCATTCGAAAAGCCTGAATTTATCGTGCTCCGCCGCGATCT
>OGOU01001516.1_pt1 | contig 17896 bp, 17 predicted proteins | sample 1552721 | NCBI WGS metagenome assembly OGOU01 (sample SAMEA2580176, study PRJEB22360) | human gut metagenome | biome: human gut; feature: human-associated habitat; material: faeces | place: Denmark | collected 2008/2010
TCATAAAAAATTGGCGGTCTATAAGTCAGGAGACCTGCCGTAATAAAAATTGTAAACTTTCTTGGGCAATGGGAGAATAGTTATGGGTAAGCTTGCTTGCCCTGTATATAACTATGCCTCTTTTCAGAGGCTATTTTTATTTTAAGGAGAATGGTTTTATGAAAACAAGAGTAAAAATTCTTTCTGCTTCGCTTGTTGCTATGCTTGTATCAGCATCGGCAATTTCTGCATTTGCAGAGGAAACAAACAAAATTTCCGTATCACTTCGTATTGAGGGAGTAGATTCCTGCCTGCTTGATGCCAATTATGATGTATCAGAGGGCAGCACCACAGCTGACCTCATTAAGTATGCAGACGAGCTCTCCGATGATATAACCGTAAAGGGCGTTGAGGATGGTTATATTACAGATGTAAACGGAGAGGCAGCCGGTCAATTCGGCGGCTGGGACGGTTGGAATTACTGCGTAAATGAGGCAGCGCCAAATGTCGGCGTAGGTGATTTCACACTCAGCGAAAACGATACAGTAGTTCTTTATTACGGCGATTATCCGTGCTTTATTCCTCAGATGGATAAATCAGCACTTGACAGCGAGGGCAAGATAACCTTTACAGCTCAATCAACAGAATACGATGATAACTGGAACCCGATAGTAAGCACAATTCCTTTAGAGGGTATGACAGTTACTTTTGACGACAGTCAATATATAACAGACGAAAACGGCACTATAACACTCAGTGATTCAGACTTTACCTCGGGTAAGCACTCACTTCAGGTTGAAAAGAAAAATCCAAACGGTGCTCCGGCTGTTCTCCGCTACCCTGAAAATTACAATGTAACATTGGTTAAATCCGTTTTTGGTGATGTGAATTTTGACAACAAGCTTGATGTTAATGATGTAACATTTATTCAGCTGTATCTTTGCGGCTCGCAGGAGTTTTCCAAAGAACAGCAGGATATTGCCGACATTAACAAAGACGGTACGGTTGATGTAATTGATGTTACAAGTCTTCAGAATTATATTTTAAATTTCACAGCAGGTATTGCTGAATAAGGATTGATAATTATGCTGAAAAGGCTTACGGCTTTGCTGATATGTACTGTTATGCTGTTTCCGTGTGTATTGGTAAATGCAGCGGAAAAATATAATAAGGCTGATATTTCAAAGGTAATTGATGAAATTATGTCATACAAGTCCTCTCTTATGGGGGCAGGGGATACAGAAGCTTTAGTGCAAAAGCTTTCCGAAAAAACAGACAGTACCGAAACACAGTGGTATATTATTTCTCTTTCAAAATACGGTGAAGATGTAACAGCCGTTCAGGAGTCAATGGAAAAATCTGCCGAAAAGCTGTATGAGAAAAACAGTAAGGCTACAGATTTTCAGCGCACAGTACTTGCGCTTTATGCGTGTGGACTCAATCCTGAGAATATTAACGGAAAAAACCTGCTCGGTGACGGGACTTATAACTCTGATAAAGTAAACAGTCAGGGCATAAACGCCTATGCTTATGCCCTGATGGCACTTGATTGTGCAGGTGCGGTTGTTCCGTCTGACGCCGAGTACGGCAGGGAATATTTTATAAAAAAAATTATAGGCTTACAGCTTTCTGACGGAGGTTTTTCTTTATCGGGAAAGTCAGCTGATACAGATATGACGGCTATATGTGTTCAGGCGCTTGCCCCTTACAAAGCTGATTCTGCTGTAAGCTCCGCTTTAGACAGGGCTTTAAACATCTTGTCTGAAAAACAGGATGAAAACGGAGGCTATTCTTCCTACGGAACAGTGAATTGCGAGAGCACAGCTCAGGTGATTTCTGCACTTATTGCGCTTGACGTTGATATTCAGACTGATTCAAGATTTATCAAAAACGGCAATAATCTTATTGACAATCTGCTGTCTTATAAAAATTCAGACGGCGGCTTTGCTCATATACAGGGCGGAAAATCAAATAATATTGCAAGCTATCAGGCGTTAAAGGCACTTGTCGATTTTAATATGTACCTATCAACCGGAACAACAGATGTTTTTGGCTTTGAAGATACCTCAAATTCTGATTCTGACAGCGAAAATAATCAGGTAGGTAATAACGGTTCAAGTGAAGTTTCTGCTGTTGTTATAGACAGCAATTCTCAGAATAACTCCGTAAATACGGGCGATATTACAGGTAAGCAGGAAAGCGGTGCGGCTGACGAGAATTCGTCAGAAAACGTAAAGGAAACATCTGCACAGCAATCTGAAGCCGAGTTTAATCAATCAATTAACTCCCCGAATGATACCTATAAGCCTTTTGTACTTGAATCAACACCCGACTCCGCTGCGGCGAATAATTCTGAAACTAACAATATGATATATTATATTTCGCTTGCGGGACTTATTATTGTGGCTGTAACGCTATTGATTTTCAAGCTTACGGTTCTTAAAAGGGACGGAGAGCCGTTCAGGCTTTTCGGCAGAAAAAAGGGTGGCAAATGATGAAGTGCAGACTTTTGATATCAGCGTTGCTTGCCGCAGCTATTTTGTGCGGCTGTTCTGTTCAGACCCCGGAAAGCTACTATGCATCTGCCCCTCAAAAGGAGGGAATGGAGGTTACTGTTTCAATTAACTGCTCAACTATTCTTGATAATATGGATAGTCTTGAGAGCGGACTAGAAAGCTATGTTCCCAGTGACGGAATAATTCTTGACACAACAACCGTTTACCTCGACGAGAACGCAACCGCCTATGACGCTCTTAACGAGGCTTGCCGTCTTAACAAAATTCAATATGAATACGAAGGTACAGATATTGATATTTATATTGAGGGTATAGCTAACATTTATGAGTTTTCCTGCGGTTCGCTTTCGGGGTGGGAATACAGCGTAAACGATGTTTTCCCTTCGTTGGGGTGCAATTCCTATGAATTAAAAAGCGGTGACAGTGTTAAGTTTTTATACACCTGCGACTTGGGAGCGGATATAGGCAATGAATATATGGGAGAGTAATAATGCTCAGATTTAACGCCTTTAATCCAATAGCACAGCTTATATATTTTTCGGCTGTTTTGTTGGTACCGATGTTCACCTTTAATTATATAATTTTGTTGCTGTCACTTTTGGGAGCGGCGGCTTATTCTGTTTTGCAAAAGGGTTTTAAATTATTTTTAAAATCCTTTTTTGGTTATGCAATGATTTTTTTGCTTGTAACAGTCACAAATCCATTGTTTTCTCACAAGGGAATAACTCCGCTTGTGTTTATAAACGATATTCCCATTACACTTGAATCAATCGTTTACGGGGCTGTTTTAGGTTTAATGCTTTTGAGCGTTATTGAGTGGTTTTCAGTATTTAACAGTGTTTTTGATTCCGAAAAGCTTATTTATGTTTTCGGAAAATTCGTGCCAAAGCTTGCACTTTTGTTTTCTATGGTACTGCGCTTTGTGCCTGAGTTTGTTTTAGTATTTAAAAGGACGCTTTCAGCACAGAAGAATTTCAATGGCAGTAATAAATTCAAAAGATACATAAGCTCGTTTTCGTCAGCGGTCTCCGTTATGCTTGAGGGTTCGGTACAGACAGCCGATTCTATGAGTGCGAGGGGCTACGGATTAAAAAAACGCAGTTTTTACTGCCGATTCATATTTGCAAAAGCTGACATTGCACTTACATTAATAAGCGTACTTTTGATTTTTTGCGTAGCAGTGCCGCTCGCCTTGGGTCAGCTTGATTTCACGATTTATCCGTCAATTTCAATGTGCAGCATAACGCCGCTGTCAATTTTGGGATTTGCGGCGTTTGCGATTTTATCGTTTATTCCGTTTATTATTGAATTAAAGGAGGAGCTTGTATGGAAATTTTCTCTGTTAAAAATCTGAGCTTTACATATCCGCAAACGGATAAAAAAGCTTTAAATAATATAAGCTTCTCGGTAAAAAGCGGAGAATTTTGCGTTATCTGCGGCCAGTCAGGCTGCGGAAAAACTACCTTGCTTAGAATGTTGAAGCCACAGTCAGCACCGCACGGGGAAAAAAGCGGAGAAATTCTCTTTTGCTCAAAGAATATTAATTCCTGTACGGAGCAGGAAACCGCTTTTAAAATCGGATATGTATCGCAAAATCCCGAAGCTCAGATAGTAACGGATACTGTCCTTCACGAGCTTGCCTTTATGCTCGAAAATATGGGAATGTCAAGCGATGAAATTGACATAAGAATAAGCGAAACAGCCACATATTTTGGACTTTCAAAAATTATTGAGCAGAAAACAACCGCTCTTTCCGGCGGACAAATGCAGCTTTTGAATCTTGCGGCGGCTTCTGTAGCCGAGCCTGAGGTACTGATACTCGACGAACCGGCAAGTCAGCTTGACCCGGTTTCAGCCGAAAATTTTTTTACAATACTTGATAAGCTCAATAAGGACTTGGGCATAACTGTAATTATTACTGAGCACAGGCTTGAAAATCTGTTCCCGATTGCAGACAGAGTAATTGTGATGGAGCAGGGGCGGATTATTACTGATACCGCCCCAAAGGAATGCTCCGCAAAGCTTTGCAGTATTTCCCAAAATCACCCTATGCTGTCGGCTATGCCTGTACCTGTGAGGCTGTATTCCGCAACAGAAAGCAAAAAGCCTTGCCCTATAACCGTAAAAGAGGGCAGAGGGTTGTTCGCAGAGCTTTGCAGAGCTGATTTTGCTATTGATAAAAAAGAAAATCTTAGTTATAATTCTCAAAACGAAATATTATCTGTAAAAAATATATTTTTCAGATACGATAAAAAATCAGATGATGTTTTGTCACAGCTTAGCTTGTCTGTCAATAAAGGTGAGATTTTTTCAGTGGTCGGTGCAAACGGAAGCGGAAAGTCAACACTGCTTTCAGTTATCGGTTCACGTTTAAAGCCGTATCGTGGCAGGGTGAATGTAAAGGAAAAGACTGCTATAATGCCGCAAAATCCACTTTTCCTTTTTACTAAGGACGAATTACTGGAGGATTTTAAAACCGTAAGTAAGGATGCCGAAAAAATAAATGAGCTTTGCAAAAGCTTCAATCTTATTAATTTGCTAAAGCACCACCCATATGATCTAAGCGGTGGGGAAATTCAAAGGGCGGCTTTTGTAAAGCTCCTATTGCTTGACCCTCAGATTATTTTGCTTGACGAGCCTACAAAGGGTTGTGACAGCTTTTCAAAGGCGGAGCTTGCTCAGGTATTAAAGAAGCTTTCCCAAAAAGGAATAACAATTCTGCTTGTAACGCACGATTTGGATTTTTCCGCTTCGGTTTCTTCTGCCTGTGCTATGCTGTTTAACGGCAGTCTTTCGCCCCGTCTTGAGCCGCACAGCTTTTATTGCGGCAAAAGATTTTACACAACCTCGGCAAATAAAATTTCAAGGGGAATCAAGGACGGAATCATCACTGCCGAAGAATTGATATTATCTGTAAAGGGGCGGAAAAATGAAATATAAAAAAGCTGTAAAATATATCTGCGTTTTTCTAATTGCACCTTTAGTGGTGCTTGTGGGAGTGCTTTTATTTGGTGACCGCAAATTTGCCTTTGTTACTCTTGCACTGTCTGCGGTAGCCTGCCTGCCATTTTTCTTTTCATTTGAAAAGGGCAAAAATAATTCCCGCAGAATCGTTGTAATTGCTGTAATGACTGCACTTTCGGTTGCAGGAAGGTTTGTTTTTTCGCCTATACCTTTCTTTAAGCCGGTCACGGCTATAGTGATAATAACGGCAATTTACCTTGGCAGTGAAGCAGGGTTTATCACGGGTGCATTTTCTGCTGTTGTTTCTAATTTTTATTTTGGACAAGGACCGTGGACGCCGTTTCAAATGCTCGCCTGGGGGCTGATTGGATTTTTTGCGGGTATGCTCGCAGAAAAGCTTTTAAAAAGCAGAGCTTTGCTTATGGTTTACGGTGGATTGTCCGGAATCGCTTTTTCATTAATAATGGATGTCTGGACAACGTTGTGGGCAGACGGCACTTTTAATATTGCGAGATTTATTGCAAGCATAGCAACAGCCGCACCGTTCACAATGGTATATATGGTTTCCAATATGATATTTTTGCTGCTGCTTACAAAGCCGATAGGGAGCAAATTGCAAAGGCTAAAAATAAAATATGGAATTTTTAGCTGATAATATAAAAGCCTTATTATATTCGTATTATGAATAATAACAAGCTCTTATCGAGATACAATAAATAAAGGGAGGCGAGCTTATGGCTGAGGTGATAAAAATAGTTTTAACGGGCGGAGCATACGCAGGGAAAACAACTGCACTCCATTTTTTGAAATCTGAGCTTGAAAGGATGAATATTAAAACCTATGTTTTGGAGAATGTTGTTGAAAAACTAATCAGCAGCGGTGTTAATCCAGAAAAACTCGGCGATTATGAATTTTATAAGCAGGTATTTAAAGTTCAACTGAAAGAGGAATCACTTCTTGTGAAAAAGGCGGCATCAAACAACGATGAAAAGGCTGTAATTTTACTTGACGGCGGCTTGCTCGACTGCAAAGCATATGTTGCCTGTGAGGATTTCGAGAAATATATTGATGAAAATAATAAGAATGAGGATATTTTGAGATATTCTTATGACGCAGTATTTTATTTAAGAAGTTCAGCGGGTGATAAGAACACTGACGAAGAACTGCTTTCAATCTGGACAGGTACACCGCATTTGAGGGTTATTCCCTGCTGCGATAGTATTGACATTAAGCTCAGCCTGCTGCTTTCTGAGGTAAAGGGTTTTCTCGGAGAGCCTGAGCCGCTTGAAATTGAACGAAAATTTTTAATTGAATATCCTGATATTGACTACCTTAATAAGCTGAAAGCCTGTCGCAGAGTTCCTATGACTCAGGCGTATTTAAACACTCCCGAGGAGGGAATGTTTAGAATCCGAAAGCGTGGCAGCGGTAACAACGCAGTTTACATTAAAACAGTCAAGATAAAAATCAATGATTTAAAACGAATTGAAAAAGAAACCTATCTTACCGAGTCGGAGTATAACAATTACCTTTTGCGCAAAGAATATATAACGGGCATTATTTCCAAAGACAGGTATTGCATAGTAGATGATGATTCATATTACGAGCTGGACGTGTACCCGTTCTGGAAAGACAGGGCTACGCTCGAAATAGAACTTTTGACTGAAAACCAGCCCTATAAGCTGCCGACTTTTGTAAAGCTGATACGAGAGGTAAGTCACGAGTATGATTACAGGAATGTTTCTCTTGCACAAAAAATGTAAGAGATAGGCTATAGGCGGTTGATGGTATAATTTGCGTATATTTTAAAAATTTTCAAAAAATGTGTTGACAAATGCAGTAGAATAATGTATAATAGCAGAGCTGACTTAAAGTGACATAAGCATTTTATAGTAAGTATGCGGCAATAGCTCAGCTGGATAGAGCAACTGCCTTCTAAGCAGTAGGTCAGGGGTTCGAGTCCCTTTTGCCGCGCCATATGGTGGGATTAGCGTAGTTGGTTAACGCGCCAGTTTGTGGCACTGGAGACCGACGGTTCGAATCCGTCATTCCACCCCATTTGACTCATTAGCTCAGTTGGCAGAGCACTTGACTTTTAATCAAGGTGTCCGGAGTTCGAATCTCCGATGGGTCACCATAAAGCCGCAAGGTATATCGCCTTTGCGGCTTTAACTTTATAATAATCTGCTGTAAATAGCAAATTGCACAAAGATAAGAAAAACGGTAGCAAATCAGACAAAGCAATTTGCATAAAATTTAATATATTGAGCTGTCGCCAAGCGGTAAGGCAACGGACTTTGACTCCGTCATCCCGTGGGTTCGAATCCCGCCAGCTCAGCCAACGTGACGCTGAATCCAATTAATTTTGGGTTCAGCGTTATTTTACCCTTCGGACTGACTGAATCCGCTATCTCTCTTACAATTAATCCACAGTTTTCTGATGTTTTCAAAGAAGTGTGGGTTATTGATAATCGCCTGGCAGAAGCAATATATATGAAAAATATACACCTTTTATCAAATATAAAGCATTAAATTTTGATTTTCTTAAATTAATCGACTGTTTTATTTAATTTTTGTATAGACATTAGCTGAAAATAATAATATAATTATTAATGACTTTACTACGCTCCGGCTTTTAGCCGGCATATAAAAAGGAGAAATAAAAATGGGCGGATATATGGGAGTTGCAGCTAAGGAAGACTGCGTATTTGATTTGTATTTCGGTATAGATTATCATTCTCACCTCGGCACAAGGAGAGGCGGTATGGTAGTTTACGATGACGAGAGGGGTTTTGACAGGTCTATTCATAATATAGAAAACGCACCCTTCAGAACTAAGTTTGACAAGGATATGCAGAATATGAAAGGCAGACTTGGTATTGGCTGTATTTCTGACTACGAGCCGCAGCCGCTTATGGTGCGCTCGCATCACGGTACATACGCTATCACTACCGTAAGTAAGATTAATAACACGGACGAGCTTGTACAGGAAATTTTTGACAACGGTCACGCACATTTCTTTGAAATGAGCGGCGGTGAGATTAACTCTACAGAGCTTGTTGCAACCTTGATAAATCAGAAAGACAACCTTGTTGACGGCATTAACTATGCGCTGGAAAAAATTGACGGTTCGCTTTCTCTTTTGCTTATGAATCATAACGGCATTTATTGTGCAAGAGATAAATACGGCAGAACCCCTCTTGTAATCGGTAAAAAGGAGGACGCTTTTTGTGCAGCATTTGAATGCTTTGCTTACAAAAACTTGGGCTACAGCAATTACAAAGAGTTGGGGCCGGGCGAAATAGCAGTTATTACCGATAAAAACTGCGTTACCTTAAAGCAGCCGGGCAAGGATATGAAAATCTGCACATTTTTGTGGGTATATTACGGCTATCCTGCAAGCTCGTATGAGGGTATGAGCGTAGAGCAGATGCGTTACCTTTGCGGCGCAAAAATGGCTCAAAGGGATAATGTTAAAGCGGATATTGTTGCCGGTGTGCCGGATTCGGGCATTGCTCACGCAGTAGGATATGCAAATGCCTCGGGTATTCCGTTCTCAAGACCGTTTATAAAGTACACTCCGACATGGCCGAGATCTTTTATGCCCACGATTCAGAGTCAGCGAAATCTTATTGCTAAAATGAAGCTGCTTGCGGTTGAAGACCTTATCAGAGGAAAAAGCCTGCTCTTGATTGACGATTCTATCGTGCGTGGCACACAGCTTCGAGAAACCACCGAATACCTTTTTGAAAGCGGCGCAAAAGAGGTTCATATCAGACCTGCCTGTCCTCCGCTTGTTTACGGCTGTAAGTATCTGAATTTCTCAAGGTCATCCTCTGAAATGGATCTCATTACAAGACGAGTTATCGAAAGACTTGAAAACGGCAATGTGACAGACGAGGTGCTCAAGGAATACACTGATCCCGATTCAGAAAAGTATGAAAATATGGTTAATGAAATCTGCAAGGAGCTTAAGTTTACATCCTTGCGCTTTAACCGTCTTGACGATATGCTCGACTCGTGCGGCATAGATAAATGCAAGCTTTGCACCTACTGCTGGAATGGTGAGGAATAAAGGCGGCAGTATATTATTATTAAAGCTTTATAAAAAATATTGTTTGCTCAGCGGGTATTTTTAAAATATCCGCTGTTGTTTGTAAGCTTATGGAGTTAAAATGAGTGAAAATAATTTAATTAAATCTAAGCGAAAGGTTATTGCCGAGGGCTTTCGTGACGGAATACCGATAGGACTTGGATATCTTGCAGTGTCATTTTCATTGGGTATAGCCGCAAAAAATGCCGGACTTACGGCTTTTCAGAGCTTTCTTGCAAGCCTGCTCTGCAACGCCTCTGCCGGTGAATACGCAGGGTTTACAATTATTGCTACAGACGCAACATATTTTGCAATGGCTGTTGCCACGTTTGTAGCTAATGCAAGGTATCTTTTGATGAGCTGCGCTCTCAGCCAAAGAATAAAAAGCGGCACATCGCTGATACACAGGCTATTGCTGGGATTTTTTATCACCGACGAGTTTTTCGGAATTACAATAGCCCGAAAGGGAAACGTAAATCCGTATTACACCTATGGAGCAATTCTCTTTGCATCACCCTGTTGGGCAGTCGGTACTGCGCTCGGCACAATAGCAGGAAATATTCTTCCCCTAAGAATTGTAAGTGCGCTCAGCGTTGCGCTGTTTGGAATGTTCTTAGCTATTATTGTTCCGCCGACAAAGGGTAACAAGGCTCTTATGGGTATTGTGATTTTTAGCTTTTTGTCAAGCCTTGCGTTTGCGTACCTGCCTGTTATAAATCAAATTCCCGAGGGCACGAGGACTATAATTCTGACCGTTGTGATTTCATCTGTTGCAGCGTTGCTATTCCCTGTAAAGGATGAACAGGAGGCAGTTGAAAATGACGCATAATCCATACATTTATCTGCTGATAATGGCAGGAGTTACATTTGCAATTCGTGTGATTCCGCTTACCCTTGTAAAAAGGCAGTTTAAAAATCAATTTATAAAATCGTTTTTATATTATGTACCGTATGTAACCCTTTCGGTTATGACCTTTCCTGCAATTATAAACGCAACGCAGAGTCCGATTGCCGGTGCGGCAGCCTTTGCAGCCGGACTTGTGGCTGCGTGGTTTGACGCAGGGCTTTTTAAGGTGTCGGTTATATGCTGCGTAATAGTTTTTGCGTGTGAATTCATTTTATGTTAAAATGAAGGCTCAGACATTGCAAGCTGCATTTTCAGAAAATGCCTGCAATAGCTGAGCCTCGTTTTTTATATTAAATATAGAGAGCAGACTTTGAATTTTAAGCTGAATACCGCCTGATACAGCGCTTTAATGTGTTAAAGGAAACATAATAATAAAAACAATGAAAATTAGTACAAAATACACCTTTATCGCTTAATAATCTCTCTTTAATTGTTGACAAATCACGATAATGAGTATAATATATACTTATGATGATTTTTGCCTGTTATGAAAGGAAGTAATATATATGGAAAAGCAGCATATTGATTGGGCAAATATTGGATTTGGTTATATGCCAACCGGAGAAAGATTTGTTGCCAATTATAAGGACGGTAAGTGGGACGACGGTGCAATGACAACCGACGCAACAATCACTATGAGTGAGTGCGCAGGTGTTTTGCAGTATGCTCAGACTTGCTTTGAGGGCTTAAAAGCTTATACAACGCAGGACGGAAAAATAGTAGTTTTCAGACCTGACCTTAATGCACAAAGAATGAACGACTCCTGCAAAAGACTTGAGATGCCTGTTCTCCCTGAGAATATGTTTATAGATGCAGTATGCAAGGTTGTAAAGGCTAATGCGGATTATGTACCTCCGTATGGTTCAGGTGCTACATTATATCTGCGCCCGTATATGTTTGGCATCGGTCCTGTTATTGGTGTTAAGCCATCTACAGAGTATCAGTTCAGACTTTTTGCAACTCCTGTAGGCCCTTACTTCAAGGGTGGCGCAAAGCCAATTACAATTAAGGTTTCAGATTTTGACAGAGCTGCTCCAAACGGTACAGGTCACATCAAAGCAGGTCTTAACTATGCTATGAGCTTACACGCAATCGTTACGGCTCACGAGGAAGGCTTTGCCGAGAATATGTATCTTGACGCAGCAACCCGCACTAAGGTTGAGGAAACAGGCGGAGCTAACTTTATCTTCGTTACAAAGGACGGCAAGGTTGTTACTCCAAAGTCAAACAGCATTCTCCCGTCAATTACCCGCCGTTCTCTTATGTATGTTGCAAAGGAGTACTTAGGTCTTGAGGTAGAGGAAAGAGAAGTTTACTTTGATGAGGTAAAGGATTTTGCAGAATGCGGTCTTTGCGGTACAGCAGCAGTTATTTCTCCTGTCGGCAAAATTAACGATCACGGCAACGAGATCTGCTTCCCAAGCGGTATGGAAGAAATGGGCCCGATTACAAAGAAGCTTTACGATACCCTCACAGGTATTCAGATGGGCAGAATTGAAGCTCCAAAGGGCTGGATAAAGGTTATTGAGTAATAGAATTTAATATAAAACAGCATCAGGCTGTAGAATTAACAGTCATAAAAGAACAACCGAGCAGTTCGGAAGGCTTGCTCGGTTATTTTTTAATATCGAAACTAATTATTAACTAAAAATAGCTTGATTTGTAAATTAATTTGCAACAGTCTGTCGAAAAACTGTTTTGCGGCAAGTATAATATAAGAGTAATTTTCGGGTACAAAAAGCTCTGAATAAAACCAAACTATCTGCTCGGGCTAAAAAACCTCGCCATGGGTTCCCCAATCAAGATGTTCCTCTTGTGCATCTTGCTTAATGATATGTACTTTTTCTGCAAGCTGATATACAAATATTATTTTGTATCTATTGATTTTGCAAATAATCAAGGATATAATGTATTGAATAATTACTCTAAAGGGTATTATTAATAATAAAAAGGAGCTGAAATATGGCACAGGATATGATGAATGATATTTTTGAGGCTGAAGAGGAATGTAAGCGGCGTGAAGCAAAGGCAAAGGAAGCTGCTGCCGAGAATCGTGTTCAGGCACAAAAGGATGCCGCCGATTTAATAGCAAAGGCAGTTAAGGAGGCTGAAAACAGAGCGCAGAAGCTTTATGACAGTATAAAAAGCGACAGCGATTCTGAGTTGAAAAAAGCAAGGCTCAGCGCCGAGAGCGAATGTAAAAACATATCCCGAACAGCTGAAAAAAACCGCAGTAAAGTAATTAATGATGCAGTGGAATTGCTGATAAGCTGACTTGCTGCAAGGCTAAAAGTGTGGTGATATTAATTTGGCAAAACTAAAAATGAAATCAGTCAGGATTATCGCACTGCGACAGGACAGAAAACGACTTTTGGAACATTTGCAGAACAGTGCACTCGTACAAATTGAAAAGACAGAAAAATCAGAAAAGGGCTTTTCTAAGATTGATATGAGTTCACAAATGCAGATATTTGAGCGAAATGTCGTGCTGACTCAGCAGGCGCTCGGCGTGCTTGATGATCTTGTTCCCGTAAAGAAAGGTCTGCTTTCCTCCTTTTCAGGCAGAAGGATAATAGATCCGGACGAAATTGGCGTTATAGCCGAAGCTGCAGGAGATGTAATTGATGTGTGCAATCGCATTATGGAGCTTAACAAGCTCCGTGCGGACAATGCAGCCGAACAGATAAGGATTAAAACTTCTCTTGCACAGCTTGAACCGTGGGAAAATCTTGACATTCCTCTGAACACAGGGGATACAAAAACAACAGCAGTATTGATAGGAACACTGCCAAAGGCTTATTCGGATATTACGCTTTCCGAAGAGCTTGCAAGGCTAAATCCAAACCTTGTATTTGATTTTGAAATTCAATATTCTTCAGGCAATATGACGTGTATAGTGCTTTTTGCACCTATTGCTCAAAAGCAGGAGGCTGAGGACGCACTGCGAAGCATAGGCTTTGCAAAGCCTATGAGTCCCACAAGTCATACTCCGAAGGTTAAGGCAGAGCGCCTCAGAGAAAAAAGAGAGCTGCTTATTAAGCAGAGCAAGGACGCTGAAAATGAAATTATATCGTATGCAGATATGAGAGAAAAAATCTGCAATACGCAGGATTATTTCAGGGTAAGAGCCGACAAGTATAATGTTATAAGTGAGCTTGACCATACAAGGCACGTATTCGTAATTAACGGATATATTCCCGAGGAGGACTGCGATGAATTGCTCAAGATGTGCGACAGGATTGTGTTGTGCTATGTTGAATTCGGCGATGTAGATGAGGAGAACGCTCCCGTAAAGCTTAAAAACAACAAATTTGCAGAACCGGCTCAGAGTATAGTTAATATGTATTCCGCTCCGTCACACGCAGATATTGACCCTACTCCTATTCTTGCGTTTTTCTTCTACTTTTTCTTTGGAATAATGTTTTCCGACGCCGGATACGGACTTTTGATGGTTGTGGTTATCGGAATCGTGCTGAAGGTATTCAAACCTGAAAAAAATATGAGAAATAACCTCAAGCTGTTTCAGTACTGCGGTGTTTCAACAATTATCTGGGGCTTGATTTTCGGCAGTGTATTCGGCGATGCGCCTGCGGCTATTTATAATGCCTTTACAGGCGGCAGCATAACAATGGAGGAAATTCTCCCGTGGCCTACCATCAGCCCTCAAAATGACGCTTTAACGCTTATGGTATTGTCCGTTGTGTTCGGACTTGTGCATATCTTAATCGGTATGGGATGTAAGTTCTATATTTGTTGGAAGCAAAAGGACTATGCGGCGGCGCTGTTTGACACAGGACTATGGATGAGTATGCTTATTGGCTTTGCTGTTCTGGCTTTAGGTATGGTTACAGCTCCTATGGTGATTTACACCGGAGCAGGAATTGCCGCAGCAAGCGCCGTGGGACTTGTACTCACGCAGGGCAGGGGCAAAAAAGGCATTGTCGGCAAGGCTGTCGGAGGTCTGGCTTCCTTGTATGATATAACGGGATATATAAGCGACCTTTTAAGCTATACAAGACTTTTAGCGCTCGGACTTACAACCGGTGTTATGGCGCAGGTGTTCAATATGCTTGCAACAATGCTCGGAACAAGCGTTATCGGCATTATTTTTATGATAGCAATATTTGTTGTCGGTCACGCCGTAACAATCGGACTTAACGCTCTCGGCTCTTATGTTCATACAATGCGTTTGCAGTATGTTGAGCTGTTCGGCAAATTCTATGAGGGCGGCGGAAAGCCATTTGAACCGTTTAAATTAAACAGCAAATATTTTAAAACAAAAAACAGCAACAACGAATAAAATTTTATGCTCAGGAGGCAAATAATGAATGGAATGTTTCTTGCACTTTTAGGTGCTTCAATCGCAACTGTTCTTGCAGGTATCGGTTCTGCAAAGGGTGTTGGCAAGGCTGCTCAGACAGCAATGGGAGTTCTTTCCGAGGACTCTTCAAAATTCGGTAAAATGCTCGTACTCACACTTCTTCCGGGTACACAGGGCTTGTACGGATTTATCGTAGGCTTTCTTATTCTGGGAAGCTGCGGCGTGCTCGGCGGAGATATGCCTACAGCGGGACAGGGATTTGCTTATTTAGGTGCATCTCTTGCAATCGGATTCGGCGGTATGTTCTCGGGCTTTGCACAGGGTAATGCGGCTGTATCGGGTATTGCAATGAGCGCAAAGGACGATAAAAATTTCTCAAAGGCTATGGTTTCAATAACACTTGTTGAAATTTACGCTCTCCTTTCATTTATAATTTCACTTCTTGTTGTAATTAAAGTTCCTGATATCAATATCTGATAACACAGGAATAAGCTAAAACAGAAAGGTGGGGTTATGATGAACAACGGTGATAAGATTCTCAGCAGTATAAAAAGCGACTGCGATAGGGCAGTCAGTGTTATCAATGAAAATTCCGCCAAGGCTTGTAATGAAATTCTTGCCAAGGGCAAGGCTGACGCAGCAGCTGCCGCAAACGAGGTTGACGCCGCAGCACAGAAAAAAGCAGCTCAGCTTAGAGCCGCCTCAAAAAGCCGAGCGGAGCTTGAAAAAAGAAATGCTCTGCTGAAAAAGCGCAGGGAAGAAATAGATGTTACATTCAAGGCGATTTATGATTATCTTATTAATCTTGACGTTCAAAACTACTTTAATATAATCTACAGGCTATGCTCAAAGCTTTCGGGCAAACAGGGTGAAATGATGTTCAACAGCAGAGATGTTGCACGTTTACCAAAGGATTTTGATGCAAGGCTTGCACAGCTCGGTCTTAACGCAAAGGTCAGCAGCAATACTGTTGACATATCCGGAGGATTTATATTAAAATCCGGCGATATAGAAGAAAATATGAGTTTTGCCGCTATGCTCACCGAGAAGCGTGAACTGATTGAAGACCTGATAAATCGTGAGCTGTTTACAGAGTAGGGAGGGAATATGGCTTTATCATATGAATTTTCCATTGGCTCTGTCCGTGCCAGAGAGAACTCTCTTTTTACAAATGCAGATATTGAGCAGATGCTTGCCTGCAGGGGCAAAGAGGAGCTTATCCGATTTTTAAACGAAAAAGGCTTTGGCGACGGCAGCTCTATCGATGAAATAATAGATAACAATACAAAGGAAATGTGGAAGTATATACGAAGCGTAGCTCCATCGTTTGATATTTTCAATACTTTCTTTTATCAGAATGATATTCACAACCTCAAGGTTATTCTCAAGGGTATTATGGCTCAGAGAAAATATGAGGGACTGCTGCTTCATCCGTGCACAATAGATACGGATACTCTTATAGAAGCGGCAGAAAACAGAAAATTTACAATTTTGCCCGAATGGCTTTCAGAGCCTGCCGATAAGGCATATGAGATTCTTGCCCACACAGGTGACGCAAGACTTTGCGATGCGGTTATAGACAAGGCTGTAATGCAAAAAATGCTTGACGAGTGCAAAAATACAAAATCGGAATTTCTGAAAAAATATTTTAACACATCGGTATTTTACAGCAACATAAAAATCGCACTGCGGGCGTCACACACAGGGGCAAGCAAGGATTATCTTTTGCAGGCTTTGTGTGACGGTGACGGATTCAGAACAGAGGAAGTTATTTCGTCGGCTCTCAAAGGACATAATGCCTTGGTTGAAAGGCTTTTAAAATTCAGCGAGTATGATTGCGGCAGGGCTATGGAGGAATATAAAAAATCACCGTCAGCATTTGAAAGATTTGTTGACAACAGGCTTATGTCGCTTACAAAGGAAAGCTGTAAAAGGGCAAGCAGCGGTGCAGAGCCGCTTATGGGTTATTATCTCGGCTGTGAAGCCCAGAAAAAGGCAGTTCACATAATCTCAAGCGGTTTGCAGACGCAGACCCCTGCGGATATTATCAGAGAAAGGCTGCGTGAAATATATGGCTAAAGGTATAGCAGTAATCGGTGACAGCGAAAGCATAAAGGGCTTTGGCGCAATCGGTCTTGATATTTATCCCTGCGATGATTTTGAAAATGCCGCTCATCTGCTCAGGAATATTGCAGACAGCGACAATTATGCAGTAATTTATATGACAGAGGAGCTTTTTGAGCTTGCAGAAAAGGAAAGAACCCGTTATGAGAGCCGTATGGTTCCTGCAATAATTCCGCTGCCCGGCGTGAGAGGCAACACAGGAGTAGGCTCAAAGCGGCTTTCATCATTTGTTGAACAGGCTGTCGGTTCCGATATTCTCTTTCAATAAACCGATTGTTACGAGGTGTATAATTTGAAAACAGGTATAATTACAAAGGTTGCTGGCCCTCTTGTTATTGCAGACGGTATGCGTGACGCAAACCTCTTTGATGTTGTGCGTGTAAGCAATCAGCGACTTATAGGTGAAATAATTGAAATGCACGGCGACCGGGCTTCTATTCAGGTTTATGAAGAAACCTCAGGACTTGGCCCCGGCGAAATCGTTGAGTCAACGGGTTTTCCCCTTTCGGTAGAGTTAGGCCCCGGACTTATCGGCTCAATATATGACGGTATTCAGCGACCGCTGAACGAAATAATGAAGATTGCGGGCACAAATCTTACAAGAGGAATTGATGTTGCCTCTCTTGACCACAGCAAAAAGTGGCACTTTACACCGACTGCAAAGGTTGGTGATAAGGTGAGTGCAGGCGATGTGATTGGCACGGTCAAAGAAACAAATGCCGTAATTCATAAAATTCTTGTGCCAAATAAGGTTGAAGGAACGGTAGAGTGCATAAGTGAGGGTGATTTTACTATTGATGAAGCCGTAGCCGTTTTGAAAAATAACTCAGCTTCTGTTGAAATAAAAATGGCCACAAAATGGCCTGTTCGTGTGGGCAGACCCTACAAGAAAAAGCTCTCTCCTGATGTTTTGCTTACAACGGGACAAAGACCGATTGATACGCTTTTTCCGCTTGCAAAGGGCGGTGTAGCGGCTGTTCCGGGGCCTTTCG
>OGOU01001517.1_pt1 | contig 17881 bp, 17 predicted proteins | sample 1552721 | NCBI WGS metagenome assembly OGOU01 (sample SAMEA2580176, study PRJEB22360) | human gut metagenome | biome: human gut; feature: human-associated habitat; material: faeces | place: Denmark | collected 2008/2010
TAATGGAGGGATGTGATATGGATTTTTCAGATATTCGCACAATCATTATAGGAGAAGCAGGAGAGTATGGTAAGCGGCTGGGGAGGTATTTGGAGATTCACCTTTCATCTGCAGTGCGGGTATATCATTTTACAACGGCAGAAGGCATGGTTTCTTTTAAAGAAGAGGCAGAGATTTATCTTTTAGATGAAAGATTTTTTAAAGAATTATCGGAAGAGAAACAGAAATTTTTAAAACAGAAGAAGTTGATTTTACTAACCTGGCGGGAGGAACAAGGCTCTTTTTGCAAATATGATAATCCCCAGAAGTTGTTAGATATGTTGTCTGATTTTACAGATTATAATTCGGATTTATCAGACTTGGCAGCAGAGTTAAAAGATACACCGACGAAGTTAACAATCGTGTATTCCCCTGTGTATGATGAATATCTTGAGCAGATAGCACGTTCTTTTATGTCATCGGGAGATGTATATATGGGAGCGGAAGATCTGGGTTATAAAGGGATAGATTCTGAATACGAAGAAAGCGGGGATATGGGAGATTTATGCTATTATATTCATTTAAGGGAAGAGAATATTTTAGATATATTACAGGATATGCTTATTCCGAAAGAAGAAGTCCAGGTGTTACATTCTCCAGACTTGTATTTTTATTTGCGGGAATTGACGAAGGAGGATTATGCATGGTTTTTCGATAAGATTAAGAAAGAGAGTCCCTATAGGGAAGTATTCTGGGGAGCGGGAAATTGTTTTGTTGCCAATGTAGATATGCTACGCTTTTTTGATCAGATTATATTAATAGATTCGAGGAAGAATCCGAGGCAGAGTATTTTTTGTGACCGTTTGGAACGTGTATTGAATATTAATCAGGAAGAGCCTCAAATATGGCAGAGGATATACAGGGAGGATATTTTAGATGGAACTGCCTGGAAAGAGAGAGCTGAGAGAACAGATTTTACACCAGATGGATGGAAGAACATCATATGTCAGCGATAAAGATGTATATCGTGAGATTGATAAGGCAATCTTACGTTCAAGTCATGGCGGATACGGGACACTTTCTGAGAAAGAAGAACTAAGAAGACAGATGTTTTATTCGATAAGAGGATTTGATGTTCTTGAAAAATATTTGGGTGACAGCAGTATAAGTGAGATTATGGTAATTGGAGCCTCGCGTATTTTTGTAGAGCAGAACGGAAAGATTAGAAGAATAGAAGAACACTTTTCAGAAGAGGGCGATGTATACCGCTTGATAGAGCAGATTGTGGCACCAACAAACCGAATGGTGAACGAGGCTTGTCCTATTGTGGACAGCAGACTTCCAGACGGTTCGAGGGTACATATTGTATTGCCGCCAGTATCACTGGAAGGGCCGGTTATCACAATTCGTAAGTTTCTAAAAGGAGGCATGACGATAGAGAAGCTTTTAGCATTTGAAGAGTTTCCAGAGAAACTTACAGGTATACTGTCCGCCCTGGTAAAGAGCAGATACAATATTCTTATTAGTGGAGCGACAAACTCAGGTAAATCCTCTCTTTTGAATGCACTTGCAGAATATATAGGGAAGAGGGAAAGAGTAATTACGATAGAGGATTCAGCAGAACTCCAGCTTTTTCATGTAGAGAATCTTGTTCGACTAGAAACGAGGAATGCAAACATGGAGGGAGAGAATGAGATTACTATGCAGGACTTGATTAAGGCATCTTTGCGAATGCGGCCGGACCGAATTATCGTAGGAGAAGTGCGAGGGGCAGAAGCCATGTCGATGCTTCAGGCATTATCAACTGGGCATAGTGGGTCTGTATCTTCGATACATGCCAATTCATGTCGAGATGCACTAAGACGTTTAGAAACGATGGTTTTAATGGGAATGGATATGCCTCTTGCAGCAATACAGGGATTGATTGCTTCTTCAGTAGACATTCTCATTCATTTAGGGAGACTTACTACAGGGAAAAGAAAGATATTAGAGATATGCGAAATTAAGGATTACAGTAGAGCAGAGTATGATATTCGTACCCTATTTCAATATAAAGCAGGACAGACAGAAAGTTTGGAAATGACAGGGAAACTTTTTCATACGGAAAAGCTTAAGAGCTATGGGCAGTATGAAAACTATTGTGAGGCGGTGAGACTGTTTTGTGAAGAGAAGAGAGAGGGTTAGTTCCTTTTTGATTGTGGAAGCAGGTCTTATTTTACTGAATATTTTATGTTATGGAGATATACGCTGGCTGCTTTTAGAACAAATATTATTATTTCCGTGTTTTAATGTTCTAAAAAGAAAGAAAAGGGAGAAAGAAAAACATTTATATGAGAAAGGATTTCAGAATCTGCTGCAATCAATGATGACTTCATTGCAGGCAGGGTATTCTTTGAATAATTCCTGCAGGATTGCACTAAAAGAATTAGAAGAGCTGTATCAAGACCAGAATAATCCAATGTTAAGGCAGATGAGAAGAATCATACAGGGATTAGATCTGCATATTACTTTAGAACAACTCTTTATGGAGTTTGCAGAGAGTACAGGACTAGAAGAGGCAAAGCAGTTTGCGGTCGTGATAGAGATTGTGCGTAGTACCGGGGGAAATATGGTAGAGATTTTAAAAAGGACGATGCAGCATTTGAAATATAAGATGGATACGGAGGAGGAGATAAGAGTTCTTTTAAGTGGAAAGTTATTTGAAAAAAACATTATGTTATCAATGCCATTCTTTATTTTACTATATTTGCGCCTGGCCAATCCTGAATATGTAGAGTGTTTTTACAACACTATTTTAGGACATCTCGTTATGTCAGGTATGATTGGGATTACTGTTTTTTGTTTTTTCTGGTCGGAGAAAATTATGAATATTCGGTTTTAAACAGGAGGTGCATAACTTTTGAATAACATTTTTGTTTCATGGAAACAAAAGATAGAGAGCCGGATAATCAGCGATTTAAAGAGCCAGTATACGGAATCAGAAGAACAGATCAGACAAAGGAAGGAGCAGTTTTTAAAAAAGCAGAAGAAGATTATATTAATAGAAATCATAGCAGGAGCAGTTTTTTTGGCTTTTTTGATTATAAGAGCAGCCTTTTTGCAAGATGATATTTTACTGAGTCGAAATTCATTTGGTCAAGGATCAAAAGAAGTGCAGCTATCTTTAAAAAAGGATGACAAGAAAAAGGAGATAACTTATAAACTTGATGAACAGAAATTATCGGCAGAAGAAGAGTCGAAAGTGTATATACAGTTCTTTAAAAAGTTAAAAAAGATAATGATGAAAAATAATACGTCATTGAAGCAGATACAGACCCCACTGAACCTGCCAGATACAGTAGACGGATATCCTTTTGAGATTACATACGAACTTGCAGAAGATGGATATATTCGTCTGGACGGTTCGATAAATGAAGAAGAACAAGCAAAGCTAAAGCGAGGAGAAACATATAGAACATATATTGTGGTAACAGCACGGTACGGGGAATATCGGAAAAGTAAAAAGTATGAGATCAGGATTGTTCCGAAGAAAAATATATCTCAAACAAATGTGTTTTATAAGATACAGCAATATTTAAAGAAGGAGGAGCAGGAGAATAGATATAGTCGTGATATTAAAATACCGTCTGTCTATAAAGATATTGAAATTACAAAAAGACAGGAAAATCAAGGAGGAATATCAGGCATATTGATTTTATTTGTCACTGTATGTATTTTTATCCCGTTACATAATTATTTAAAATTGCAAGAAGAAGGGAAAAAGTGCCAGGAGCAGGCAGAGCGGGACTTCCCGGTTATTGTTCATCTTCTCACTCTATATATGGGAGCGGGACTATCCTTTTTTTCTGCGGTGAAAAGAATTAGCCAGAACTATCAAAAGCAGAGAGAATTGGATGATTCTAAAAAATATGCTTTTGAAAAAATGATGCGGATGGAACAGCAGATGAGTAATGGTGTAAGCCAGAGAGAGGCATGTCAGGACTGGGGAATGCAGTTTAGGACAGATAGTTATCAGAAGCTTTCGCTTATCTTGATTCAGAGCTTTACGAAAGGCGGCAGGGAAGCAGCAATGTTAATGGAAGCAGAAGAAAGAGAGGCGTTTCATAAGCGGATAGACAGAGCAAAAAAAGAGGGAGAGGAGGCTTCAACAAGATTACTTTTTCCAATGATTTTATTATTGTGTCAGGTAATGTTATTGGTGATGTACCCGGCACTGACTCGCTTTCAGGGATTTTGATTTTAGAAGATGTTATTAGAGCGTGTTTGAAAAATCATTTCTGCAACCTGCACGCCCCAATTTGCGGTATATTTTGTCTTCATTCAGTTGACGTAGCCCGCTACGCCGCCCTCATTTAGGCGAAATCTCCCACAAATTGTAACGCACATTTTGCAGAAAGCATTTTTCAAACATAATCTAGGATATGGATGTACTTTGCTGAATAAAAGGAGGGAATTGATATGGCATTTATAAAAAGAAAAAAGGAGCAGATGCATCAGAACAATATAGTATATAAAAAGAATCGGTTACAATCTATTTTGTTATCACAGGATGGAATGGGGGTTGTTGAGGTTATCTTAATTATTGTAGTCCTTATTGGTTTGGTGATTATTTTCCAGACAAATATTAAAGGGGTGGTGGCATCCATTTTCTCCACAATACAGAAAAATGCAGGTTCAATACGATAAATATTTTGATGAAAGAGGACAGATTACAGTCTTTTTGTCGCTTCTGTTTTTGGTGTTGATGATGAGTTTCCTTTTTATTGTAGAGGGCGTAATCAGTTACAGTGCCAGTAGCCTTGGGGAAGATGCAGTAAAAGGTGCAGGAGAAAGTATTATGGCCAACTATGATAGAGAACTTTTTAAAAATTATCATTTGTTTTTTCTTGATCCAAGACAGAAAGATTACATCGTGACTGATGGAAAAGAATTTATCAATCAATATTTTTCTGGTAATTCGTTTTTTGATATATATTGCGATTCTTTAGAAGTTACAGGAGAGAAGACGGCAGTGGATGAAGATGGGTTGTATCTGAAACACGAGATCCGGGAGTGGATGAAATATCGTGAGGAAAAAGAAATAGCAAAAGTATTGGAAGATATTATAAGAAATACAAAGAAAAATGACGGAGAAAGAAAGGAATGCCAGGAAGAAGTAGATAGCGCAGAAACGGATGTAAAAAAGGAACAGGATGAAGAAGTGAATCAAGAAACAAAAGAGGAAACAAATAAAAAGGATACGGAATCAGACTTAAAAGGAGATGTAGATAAAAATACAGATAATGTGGAGGATATGAAACCAGACGAAAAAGCAGCGTCAGAAGAAATAGAACCTGTGAGTGAGGAAACATTAAAGGAACGTAGTAACTGGAAGGAGATTAAGGGAACATTACAGCTTTTGATGAGAACAGGTATATTATTTTATGCCGCTGAGCATCCGGAGAGTCTTTCAAGACAGAGTATTCCAGGAACGAATCTTCCGTCAAAAAGAGTGAAAGGCAGTTCTTTTGATAATGAGCAAAGGTTGCTGGATAAGATGGATGAACTATCCTTTTCAAGCTTAAAGGGGATAAAGTCATTACTTTCTGTGGATATTTCTATGGATGGAAGAGGTACATTGTGGACAAAGGACAGATATATTATTTCTTATATAGAAGACAGTTTTTCTTTTTATGGAGGTAGTGATAAAAAGGACAATGCACTTCTGTATGAGGTGGAATATCTTATTAGCGGAAAGAATTCAGATATAGATAATCTAAAAAGAGTAGCAAATTATATTCTGCTATTACGCTTTATAAATAATTATATATTTACAGGAAAAGATACTCAGATGAAAACGCATATAAATACGATGGCATCGGCTATAACTGGGGTTATGGGAATGCCGCAGACGATGAAAGCAGTACAGGTACTTATAAGAATGGCAATAAGTTACGGAGAATCCCTTCTGGAATTACACACATTATTTTCTGGTGGCGAAGTTCCGTTGATAAAAGATAAGACAACGTGGAATCTTACGTTAAAAACAATGGCAGAGCAGTTAAGAAATAAGCAGATTGTAAAAAAAGGAAAGAAAAATATATCTTATAAAGATTATTTGAAGCTGTTTCTTCTAACAAAAGGAAATTTTCGAACAGTGTGTTATCGCATGATGGATATTATGCAGGAGAATATAGCTTCTAAAGAGCCAGGATTTTTGATGGAGAATTGTCTGTTTTCTTATAGCTGGAAAGGAAGTCTTGCGGCCGGAGGTGTGAAACTAAACTTTGTGAAACAATGTAGTTATTGATATTTTTAATAAAGATAGAGAAAGAATGTCGATAGAGCGTGTTTAAAATACGCTCTGCGGGAGGAGGTGAAGCAGGGTGCTCTCTTTAAAATACCTAAGACCTGACCCCTTTCAGGAAATGTGTAATGTTCAATGTTCGGAAAAAGATTCAGGAAAAAAATTGTCTCTCCAGGCACGGGTTATAAGATGGATCTTTCATAAGAGAAAAAGAGCATCCTGCTTTGGTTCTTGTCGGGCATCTGTAACTGTGGAAGCGTCATTGGTATTTCCGATATTTTTATGTGCCGTGGCTTGCTTTATAGGATTAGCACAGATGATCTTAGTAGAGACGGAAGTACATTATGCGGTATCACAGACTGCAAAGATATGTGCAAAACAGCAAATGTTTTCTTTAATACCAGAGGAAGATGATCAGAAGTCAAATCAGGTGAAGGAGGATAATGGAATCCATAAAAGTGACAGAACAAATGGCAGACAAAGTATAAGAAATGCGAGCAGTGTATTTTTTGATATTTATGATGCAAAGTCTCTTTGTGACAGTTTAGTAGAGGGAGGCAGGAAAGGAATTTCAGTACAATCTGCTTTTTCATCTGAAGAAGAGGTACAGGTTAAAGCTATTTATACATTGATCAGTTCCTTTTTTTCGTCCTATTCGATTTCAGAAGGATACTGCTGTAAAAAGAAGAGTATTTTCCGGCTATGTAAAACATCGAAGAGATTATGATGCGGCTGGAGATAATAGTATTGTTTATGTTGCAGAAAATGGAGTGGTATACCATAAAAATGCATCTTGCTCGCACATTTGCCTAAAGATTACGGGGAATGCAGCAATACAGGACATAGTTCATTCCTCAAAATATGCAGCATGTGAAAAGTGTATTCATAAAGGGTCTTCTTTATCCGCAATATTTGTGACTGCATATGGTGATTGTTACCATTCGACTTTAGGATGTAGCGGATTAAAAAGAACGATAAAAGCGGTAAGATTAAAAGATGTGGGTAGACTGCGCCCATGTTCCCGCTGTGCTTCTGGGAGGTAGATTGTATATGGGAAATAAAGGAATGATGACGGTAGAAGCTTCCGTGGTTGTACCGATTATTTTAATTATCGTAGTCGCAGAATTCTTTTTTGGACTGTTTTTGATTGATATGTCAGTAGTTAAGAGTGAAACAATGCGTTTGGCGGATGAAGCGGCAGATGTATGGAAAACAGACGGGAAGTTGGCAGATGGAACATATAAATCGCAGCAGCTTCTTCTGAGGAATAAGAACTTTCTTCAGAAGAATAGAAGGGGACAGCTCATAAGCAAAACAAGGTTGAGGCTGCAAAAAAGAATTGCAACCAGATTAAATATTGCTTCGTTAGATTCCTATAAAGTTTCTATCTCAGGAGATAAAGTTCTCGTTCAGGCATCAGTACGACTTGGAAATCCTCTTTTGGGAGGGCGAAAATATACAGGGATAAAAGGATGGATTTTTAAATGTGAAGAAAAAGCCGATATAACTAATGAGGAAGAACTTCTTAGGAAATTAAGCGGGAATTCGCGGTAATCTGATAATAGGATTGTGTTGCTGTTGTGGGGAGGATAGATTGTGGAGGTTATAAAAGAGGGTACACATACATATTTGCTAAAGCAGATTGAATATAGGACACCTGCATATGATGAGTCAGTCGTGTATGCGGAGAATGAATCATGGGATTATTATTTGTCTGTGGAATATGAAGTTCTGAAAAGGAACGAGTTAAAAACGCTAGTATCGGCACAGCTTAGAGAAAAAGATGAAGAGAAAAGCCTTTTGTTTGATATTACTGGTAAACGGCCATTAAAACGGCAAGGAAAAGAACGAGCTTTTTCTCAAAAGGAATGTGAAAAAATTTTGCAGAATATGAGAAACATGATTCAGGAAATAGAAGACTATATGCTTGATCTGAATTGTATAGAGCTTCGTCCGGAATATATTTATGAAGATAGTAAGGGAGAGATTCAATGGATCTATTTTCCGCAGACTTCTTTAGAGTCAGAGATAAAATCGAATCTGCAAGATAGAGAACTCCAAAATAAAAACGAGGATTTACAAAAGAGAATGGAAGCTTTATTTGCATGGATGCTCCCACAGATTGATTATGAAGATACAGATGCAGTTCAATTTATGTATCGATTTTATAATAAAGTAAGGAAACTGGGTTTTTCAAAGGAATTATTAGAGACATATATCCAAACAAAAAGACAAAAAGAATATTATGATATAGAGGAAGTCGATAAAACAAGTGCAAAAGTGAGAGACAGCAGTAAAATAAAACAGGATAGAAGGAGTAATAATGAAAGTATTTCCTATGAGGAGTTTTTTAAGGAAGAATTAGAACTGGAAAAACAAAAAATAGAAAGTCCAAATAACAGGAAACAAAAAACAGGAGATTTTCAGATAGGAATAAAAAATGGCAGAAGAAATAGCAGACGGGAAGTTCAGAGAAATGAGAGAAATAGAGATGAAAAAAATAAAAATCAAAGTAATAGAAACCAGAAAAATAAAGACTTTAGAAGTAAAAGTCAAAGTAATGAAAATAACTATCTCATTGTGTACAATGGTTTAAAAATAATTTCTGTAATATGCACATTTCTGGCAGTAATATTGGAAGGAATCTTTGTATTCTACGGAATGAGAAGCGGTTTTACAAGACAGTTATTTCAATATTCCGTAGGCGGAATGCTATTAATTATAGTGTTTGCGTGTGGATTCATATGGAGTGCACAGACAGTACGAAAAATAAAACAAAAAAATAAAAGCAATAGTATGAATAGTATAAAAGACAACATAAACAAGCAAAATAAAGTGAGACACCGAAAAAGAGGCGAGCAGGGAAGCTCAATATCCGATAAGTTTATTCAGGAAAAAGAATTACAGAACAGACCGCAAATGATAAAAACAGAAGTTGATTGGGAAGCAGAAGGAGATTGGGAATCAGGAACAGAAGGAACAACCATTTTAAATTATGGTAACGAATCAGAAAAAGAAGATGGTAAAATATGTCATCCGATGTTACGGGATATGGAATTAGGAATTATCTATGTAATAAAAAATTGTCCTTTTTATATCGGAAGTGCAGAGGGTGTAAATCATCTTCATATACAGGATAAAACAGTAAGCAGAGAACACGCAGTTATTTTAGAAGATATTTATGAGGGAGACGGACAGGGATATATTCTTCGAGATATGGGTTCGACAAATGGTACATGGCTTAATGGGAAAAAGATAAAAAGAGGAAATCAGGAACAATTAGAAGATGGTGCAGTCATACGTTTTGCAAAAAAAGAATATGAATTTCTGATACAGGATATTTGACAATCCAGGCAGCCTCGCTATAATGGAGAACATAAGATAAAGAAAGGTAAAAGAGAAGTTTTTATGGAATTTGTAGAAGCATTACAGGAATTTTTATTCCATCAGGGGTTTCAGAAAATAAAGTATGATTCAAAGATTTTGTGGGGGAAAGATACAGGCGATAAGCTCTCATTACTTGAAGTTGTTCCGCCACTTCTTCCAGGGCAGCCGCGAATTGGATTGAAACAAAGAGAAGAAGAAATGCTCGATATAGAACGCCAGATTATGCTAAAGTATCGGAAAAAAGTGGAACACTTGCTATTAATACTTAATAAGGGAGAAGCAGATTTTGAAGAAAGAAAAGAAGCGGAAAAATATCCAGATATATGGTTTTTTGATATAAAAGCAGGACAACTGTATATTTATGAATATCAAAAGTCCCAATATTGTGGACTAGAAAGTTCTTTAGAACCTTTTTCACAGAAATTTTTGCAGCAGAAAATAACTGAAGAAAGAACAGAACTTCAACGTATGCTAACGCCAGTCAATACAATACTTGTGCTTGCTAATGTAGTGGTATTTATGATCTTGAGTTTTTTGGGTAATACTACAGATGCAGAATTTATGGCGGCACATGGAGCGATGGATTGGATGGATGTTGTGGAAAAGCATCAGTACTATCGACTATTTACCTCAATGTTTCTTCATTTTGGAGCAGATCATCTTTTACAAAATATGTTGATTTTATTGGTTATTGGATGCCGCTTAGAGAGAATCACAGGAAAACTATCATATTTACTCATATATATTGGAGCAGGTCTGATTGGAGCAGGAACATCTATTATATTTACGCTTGGAAATAATCCAAATACTGTAAGTGCAGGAGCATCGGGAGCAATATTTGGTGTTATGGGAGGTCTTTTATATTGTATTATTTCTGATATCATTCAGAAAAAAAGACATCGTGTAGAGGAGATTGGTTTGACGGGAATGATTTTCATGGTTGCTTCAGCATTATCGTATGGATTCTTTTCTACAGGCATAGATAATGCAGCGCATATTGGAGGACTTGTAGGAGGGTTTCTAATCACAATGATAAGTAGGTTTGTTATTTAATTCAATTAAAATCCAGCCAAAGACAGCCCGAGAAGAGAACCGATACCCTATATTTGTGACTTTAGTCGCAGCGGTTTAAATGTGAGCGCATAAGCGAACATTTAAACCGCTGCGACTAAAGTTACAAATATAGGGTATCGGTTCTCTTCTTGGGCGTCTGTTATATTGTAACGCACATCTTACAGAAAGTATTTTTCAAACGCGCTCTAGCTCCCTAATCTCCGAAAGAGATTCCCAAATGCTTCGCCTGAAGTACAATCTGGTCATCAGGAGAAACATATTTTAATTTTCCAGCTGTTTTTTCCAGAGGAAGAGTAGCGACATTATAACCTTTCATGATAAGCATTTTGCCGTAATCTTCTTTGGCGATAAGCTCAGCTGCAGCAACACCGAGACGGCTGGAAATTACGCGGTCAAAAGGAACCGGGCTTCCGCCTCGCTGTGTGTGTCCTGGAATTGTGACACGAACTTCTAAACCAGTGGCTTTTTCAATTTGTGAAGCGAGTTCATAACCAACTGTAGAATGTTTACGTTTAGCCAGTTTTGCCTTGTACTGTTTCTTTGTCAATTTTGCATCTTCTTTTGAGATTGCCCCTTCTGCAACAGCAAGGATTGTAAAGTGCTTGCCCTGTTCATTGCGGCGTTGAATTGCCGAAATAACGTGTTTTAAGTCATAAGGGATTTCTGGGATGAGGATGATGTCAGCGCCGCCGGCGATTCCTGCATGAAGAGTAACCCATCCTACTTTATGTCCCATTAATTCTACGATAAATACGCGGTTATGGGAAGCGGCTGTTGTGTGAATACAGTCAATTGTCTGAGTAGCAATATCTACTGCACTCTGGAAACCAAATGTCATATCTGTTCCCCAGAGGTCATTATCAATTGTTTTTGGAAGGGAGACAATATTAAGACCCTCTTCTCTTAAAAGGTTGGCAGTTTTCTGGCTTCCGTTACCTCCGAGAACAACAAGACAGTCTAAATCAAGATAGCGATAAGTTGATTTCATTGCTTCTACTTTATCAAGACCATTTTCGTCAGGTGTTCTCATTAATTTAAATGGTTGTCTGGATGTACCAAGGATGGTTCCGCCGGTTGTCAGAATGCCTGAGAAGTCTTTCGAAGTTAGTCGTTTGTAGTTGCCGTAAATTAATCCTTTATATCCGTCGATGAAGCCGTAGATTTCAACTGTTCCCTCAAGAACGTTAAGACCCTTTACAACACCACGCATGGTAGCATTTAAACTTTGACAATCTCCACCGCTGGTCAGCATACCAATTCTCTTCATCGTAATCTCCCTTCTCGCAGAGCAGGATTCCATTATGATAATCCAGTCGTAAAATACATAAAACGTAATGCTCCCAAATTAATATCAAAAATTTGATAATTAAATTTTACAAATGGAATCAAGTATCTGCAATTCCTATAATAATCTGTAGTTAAAATAATCTGTTTTAAAGTTCCACTCGTCCATCTAAAGCTCGTGAGAGTGTTACTTCGTCAATGTATTCCAATTCACCACCAATAGGAACACCGCTGGCGATACGAGTTACCTTTATGCCGCGCGGTTTTACTTTTTTGGTGATGTACATTGCGGTAGCTTCTCCGTCAAGGCTGGAATTTGTGGCGAGGATTAACTCTTTTACTTCCGGGTTATTCAGGCGTTCTTCTAATTCTTTAAAACGGATATCGTCCGGGCCTTTTCCAAGACTTGGAGCAAGCGTTCCCTGAAGAACATGATAAACACCATGATACTGACCCGTTTTTTCATAAGCAGCTAAGTCCTGTGTATGCTCCACGACCATGATCGTACTGTGATCTCTTTTGGTGCTGGCACATATAGGGCATACTTCTGAATCTGTCAGGGTACAGCAGTATTTGCAGTAGCGAATCTTTTCTCTTGCGGTAACAAGTGTCTGTGCAAGATGATGTACATGCTCTTCAGGCATATTTATGATGTGAAAAGCGAGACGCTGTGCTGACTTACTGCCGATACCAGGAAGACGTCTGAGTTCCTCAATAAGGTTAGTAATCTGCGTACTATAATAGTTCATTAAAATCCAAATCCTCCGCCGAGGCCGCCAGTTAACTTGGACATCTGAGCCTGGGAGTCTGCTTCCATAGCGCGGAATGCTTCGTTAGTAGCAGCCATGATAAGATCTTCTAACATTTCGATATCATCAGGATCAACTACTTCTTCAGCGATTTTGATAGCAGTAACTTCTTTTTTACCGGAAACAGTAACAGAAACAACACCGCCGCCTGCGCTTGCCTCGTAGGATTTCTCCTCTAATGCCTTTGTGGTCTCAGCCATCTGCTTCTGCATCTTCTGAGCCTGTTTCATTAAGTTATTCATGTTACCAGGCATACCACCTGGGAATCCACCTCTTTTTGCCATAATAAAATCCTCCATTTTAATAATTATGTACTCTCGGAGTCTTTCCTGCACTTGCCTTTGCGGCTGATTTTCCGCCAGTTGCGCCCAAATTTTTGAGGCGTACGCACTGCATATGCCTTAAAAATTTGGACATAGCTGAAAAAAATCTTCTCACAAGATCAGGCACAAAAAGATTCCGGGAGCACATTAACACGCTTTAATGTGTTTATACACCAGAAATAATATTTTGCCAATAATTAATTACTCAAAAATAACCGTCTGGTGAATCTTGCTTAAATCAATATAGTTAGATTGTTCCGTTGGTTGATGTGTACTGGATGTACATTCAAAAGTTACGACCTTACCTGTCTGTTCTGCAACAAGTTCAGATAAAAGATCCAGATTTTTGTGATGTTCTCGCTCAAAGTATTCTTTTGCCAGGTCATTATTTGTAAAGACAAGCTGCAAAATAGTACTGCTGTCAGCTACCGCAACTCTGGCGGCGCGAAGAAACTGCTGCATCGGCATGGATGTTTGATTTACAATATCGTTCCAGTGACTTGCAATTTCTTTCAAGTCATCAGCTTCTGCTGGGGAAAAACGCTTTTCTAATGCTTCTTCCGGTGAAATCTGTCCTTCTGTTCCCTGCGGAAATGCACCAGATACGGCACTGTTTCCAGTTCCATTAACCATACCTGCTGTTCCTGCACCTGCTGCGCCGGAAGTGCCAAGAGGCTGCCCGGTATATGGATCATAGGCAAAAGTACCCTTGCTGGTTATCATCCCGGCATTCCCTGGTCCATTTGCAGGAATCATTGGGATGCCTTGTGCAATTTTGTCTTCTAACTGCCGGATACGCTCCGAAAGACTTTCTGTATCGGATTCCATTTCGGGGCGGCAGAGCTTAATGAAGCCAACCTCCAGGAGAACACGCTTCTGTGTGGCAGTCCGAATCTGATTAGAAAGTTCGGAAAGCAGCCGGATATAGCGTAAAAGTGCAATAGTATCTACCATAGAACACTCTTCCTTTAGAGCGGCAATCGTTTCTTTTGACATATCAAGACTTTCTTCAGCGCCCTCCTGATCTTTTAAGATAAGAAGATTTCTCAGATACCAGAGAAAATCGGAAAGGAACTGAGAAAGCTCCCGGCCCTCTGTGATCATGCTGTCAATGATATCAAGAGCGGCGATAGAGTCATGATTTAAAATATTACGAAGTAGTGCGCTGAAAACAGAAGTGTCTGTAGTACCAAGTACTTCGAGAACATTGTCATAAGTAAGCGTCTGCCCAAGATAAAAAGCGATGCACTGGTCAAGAAGGCTTAAGGCATCTCGCATGGAACCGTCCGCTGCACGGGCGATATAACGAAGAGCCTTTTCATCTGCATCTACCTTCTCTTTCTCCATTAAGGATACAAGATGGTTCGTAATCGTATCAACGGAAATTCGTTTAAAATCATATTTTTGACAACGGGAAAGGATCGTAACAGGAATTTTGTGTTTTTCTGTTGTAGCCAAAATAAAGATAACATAAGAAGGAGGTTCTTCAAGCGTTTTCAAAAGAGCATTAAATGCTCCGGAAGAAAGCATATGAACCTCATCAATAATATATACCTTATAACGTCCCTCAACTGGGGAATATTGTACCTGTTCCCGAATGTCACGAATATTCTCCACACCGTTATTGGAAGCCGCATCAATTTCTAAAACGTCAAGAGAACTCTGGTTATTAATTGCCTGACAGGAAGGACAGGCATTACAAGGGTTCCCATTAACCGGGTGTTCACAGTTTACTGCCTTTGCAAAAAGCTTCGCAATGGAAGTCTTACCAGTACCCCGGGTGCCGCAGAAAAGATAGGCATGCCCTATTCGGTTGTAAATAATCTGATTTCTCAATGTCTGGACAATGGCATCCTGCCCTTTTACTTCATCAAAATCACTCGGACGCCACTTCCGGTATAAAGCCATATAGCCCATCGAATCACTCACTCTCCCAGAAAAATATGCTTAAAACATTTTAGCATATTTACAGGTGAACAGGCAACTATAGCTTTTAGGGATAGGAGTCTTTTCTTTTATTTTACAGAAGATTTATATTAAGTGTTCTCAAAAAGTCTGCAAATTGCTTCAAAAAAGAATGTCGTTCTTCATTCTGTGCCAGAATTTTTTGCAGTTTTTCCAGTGTTCTTGGAGGAATCCAGCTTTTTCGGTGATTATAGTATTGATTGGATATTTTCCAAAACTTTTCAGGATATAAAAAAAGTAAATATAAGAAAAGAAAATCTTTTTCTGTGAGATGTCGGTAAATAGAATAACCGGAAATCCCTGCCTCAAAAAAGGCATAGTCGTAATGATTTTTTTCTAAAGTTTTTCGAAGAAAAAGATAGAGATCCAAAAGGTAAGGCTGATAACACAAAGATTCAAAATTGACTGTAGCAACAGAATAATCCGGTAAGATTAATACGTTATGGTAATGATATGCGCCGTGGCACATGCCGCAGTCCGTATCAGCGAGATCAGCTTCTGCTTTAAGAAGGTCTGCAAGGGCATGGGAAGCTTCCTTATAAAATGAATCAAAACAATCCATGTAAAGAAGTTCGAAGTCATTTTTCCCGCGAACTTTCCCGATAAATTTTCGGATAGAACGGAGTTCACGGTTTTTTCGCTCAAAAAGGTGACTTGTGGTTTCTGTTTTCAGATTTTCAAAAGGAATTTCCTCAATAGAAGAAGATACCTTATGTAAAAAAGCAAGATTTCGGCAGGAAGCAGCCACATCAGACAGGTTCCGGCAGTCACATTCTCTACCTTTAAAATAATGTTTCAGGACAAATGGAGTGCGGTAACGGTCATAGGTAACAAGACTCTCTTCCTTTGTCAGAAAATAACGGTCTGTAGTAAGAAAACCGGCATTAGCAAGCTTTTCTTTCCACTCATATTCCAGAGCAAGTTTCTGGAGGGAACCGTGATATTCTTTTAATAAGGCAAGCCCCTGCTCTGTCTCGCACTGGAAAGTTCCGCGGCTTCGAAAAGTAGACAGAACTTTTACATCGTACTGCTCTAATAATTCTTTGTATTTTTCGCTCAAAAAAATCCCTCCAAACTAATGTACTCTAAAAAACTTCTCACAAAATCAAGCGCAGAAAGATTCTCAGAGTACATATAAGACAGACAACGGATTACGGAATAAACATGGTCTATCCTATGTGTAAAAGAGGGATGTTATGTGTAAATTTACTGAACTTCCTGATAAATTTTCAAGGCAAGTTCTTCAAGTTTCTCATATTCATTTAATTCAGGATTATTAAGCACCTGTGTGAGCAATGCATTAAGAATTGCACCAATCATTTTCCCCTCAGAAATACCTAATGCTTTTAACTGATTTCCATTAATTTTAAGATCCTTTAAAGTAAGACAGTCATTTGCAGTAAGAATCTCTCTGTAAGCTTCCCTTGTCTCTTTCAGGGCAGTAAGCTTTTTAAGGCGCATAAAATCACTCTGTGCGGAAATATCAGCTTCCATCACATCAAGAAGATAAGGAAAAAGATCGACACCGACTCTGTGAATAATCTTCCTTACATGCTTACGTCCTGTACCTAAAGGGTCATTAAAACGAATATCATGGTTTGCAATCAATGTTGTGACCATGTGCGTAGTCTGATTGTCAAACTTAAGCCGTTTGAGGGCAGCCTTTGCAAGGTCAGCACCGACGGCATTGTGATTATAAAAATGATCAATACCATTCTCATCCGTTGTGCGAGTCTCTGGCTTGGCAATATCATGAAGCAGCATTGTGAGACGAAGAACCGGATTCAGGGCAATCGTTTCAACAGCGTGAACTGTATGGTCACCTACAGAATAAATATGATGCGGGTTATTCTGTGGAGTTTCCATCATACGATCAAACTCTGGAAGAAAAACACTTGTAAGGCCAGTCTCATAAGCAGCGCGAATCATTTCAGGATGGCCGGAAACCAAAAGCTTCATCAATTCTGTCTGAATACGTTCCGCACTTACATCCTTAAGAAATGTATGCTGGGCCTCAATCGCCGCCTTAGTATTTTCTTCAATCTTAAAATTTAACTGTCCTGCAAAACGAACTGCACGAAGCATTCGAAGCGCATCCTCATCAAATCGCTCTGCAGGATTACCAACACAGCGGATGATTCGATCAGTTAAATCCTGAATTCCTCCAAATAAATCAACAAGCCCCTGCTCTTCATTATAAGCCATCGCATTAATCGTAAAATCACGACGCATCAGATCTTCCTTAAGATCAGAGGTAAAAGTCACTTCATTCGGACGGCGGTGGTCTTCATAAGTTCCATCAATTCGGTAAGTTGTCACCTCATATCCGACTTTATCCATCATAATTGTAACTGTACCGTGTTTCAGTCCTGTATCAATTGTTCTTGGAAATAATGCTTTAACCTGCTCCGGCAGCGCAGAAGTAGTAATATCCCAATCCGCAGGCTCTTTTCCAAGAATAGAATCCCTTACACAGCCACCAACAACGTATGCTTCGTAACCATGAGCAGAAAGTGTCTTGATAATATCAGAGGCATGTTTTGGAATAGAAATATGCATGGGTTAATCCCCCTCCTTTCGAAAATGTTTTTATCTCTTTATTGCGATAATTATAACATAAAAAAAGGTTTATTACTATTTAATTCATTAGACAAACTACAGACGAAGCCATTGCCCCGAATAAGGCATATTTGTGGTCTCGGAGCAAGTGTTGGATGCAAGCGCATAAGCGAACATTCAACACGCCGCGACTAAAATCACAAATATGCCTTATT
>OGOU01001522.1_pt1 | contig 17837 bp, 17 predicted proteins | sample 1552721 | NCBI WGS metagenome assembly OGOU01 (sample SAMEA2580176, study PRJEB22360) | human gut metagenome | biome: human gut; feature: human-associated habitat; material: faeces | place: Denmark | collected 2008/2010
TCCAATATCCTATCCCCACGTATTCCATCACCCGCGACTTCGACTGGTCGGAAACCGAAAACAACAAACTCCTGTTTGAAATGACCTCGAAATACGGTACCCCGTACTTCTCGAACTATATCAACAGCGATATGGAGCCTTCGGACGTCAGAAGTATGTGTTGCAGACTTCGCCTGGACCTTCGCGAACTTCGCAAGAAATCGGGCGGCTTCTTCGGCAGCGGCGAAAGCACGGGCTCTATCGGCGTCGTGACCATCAACCTTCCCAGAATCGCGTATCTCGCAACCGATAAGGCGGACTTCTATCGCCGCCTTGACAAGATGATGGACATCTCCGCGCGCAGCTTGAAAGTCAAACGCGACGTCATCACTAAACTCCTCGAAGAAGGGCTTTATCCTTACACCAAACGTTATCTCGGCACGTTCAGCAACCACTTCTCGACAATCGGTCTTGTCGGCATGAACGAGGCAGGGCTCAACGCAAAATGGCTCAGAAAAGACCTGACGAACGTCGAAACGCAGGAGTTCGCAAAAGAAGTCCTCAACCATATGCGCGAAAGACTTTCCGATTATCAGGAACAGTACGGCGATTTGTACAACCTCGAAGCAACCCCGGCGGAATCCACTTCCTATCGTCTTGCAAAACACGATAAGGCGCAATTCCCCGACATCATCACCGCTTCCGAAAACGACAATATTCCGTACTACACCAACAGCTCGCATCTTCCCGTCGGATACACCGCGGATATCTTCTCGGCACTCGACGTGCAGGACGAACTCCAGACGCTGTATACTTCGGGCACGGTATTCCACGCGTTCCTCGGCGAAAAACTTCCCGACTGGAAATCCACGGCAAAACTTGTCAGAACCATCGCGGAAAACTACAAACTGCCGTATTACACCATCTCGCCGACGTACAGCATCTGCAAAGAGCACGGCTATATCTCGGGCGAACACTTCAAGTGCCCCAAATGCGGACAACCCGCCGAAGTTTACAGCCGTATCACCGGCTACTATCGCCCCGTACAAAACTGGAACGACGGCAAACTGCAAGAGTTCTCGCAAAGGAAAACTTACGACATCGCAAACTCTGCGTATCACGGCGTAAACCAGCATATCGTCAGCGATACCTGCTGCGGCGAACAGGACGTGAGAGTGCAGGCCGATCCCAACTTCAAAAAGAACGACGGCGAAATCCTGCTGTTCACAACGAAAACCTGCCCCAACTGCAAAATGGCAAAAATGATGCTCGATAAAGCAGGTATCAAATACACCGTCATCGACGCGGAAGATCAGAAAGACCTTACCCAAAAATACGGCGTCAAAAAAGCCCCCACTATGCTCGTCGCGAACGGACAGGGCTACGACCGCTACGAAAACGCGAGCTTCATTAAAAAATTCGTTGAAAACGCAAAATAATTTATGATTTACGATGTAATTATCATAGGCGCGGGGACGGCAGGCATGACTGCCGCCCTCAACGCTTTAAGAAACGGCAAAACAGTCCTTGTGCTGGAAAAAGAAACCGTCGGCGGTCAGATTTCGCTTTCGCCGCGCGTCGAAAACTTCCCCACGATTACCGCAATCTCGGGGGCGGAACTCTCCGACAGACTGTTTGAACAGATTATGCACCACGGCGCGGATTTCGAGCTGGAAAAGGTTACCGGACTTAAAAAGGACGGCGACGTCTTCACCGTTCTTACCGACTACGGCGCGCACGAAGGGAAATCCGTCATCATCGCAACCGGCGCAAGCGCAAGACATATCGGCGTCCCCGGCGAAGACGAACTTATCGGTCACGGCGTGTCTTATTGCGCGCTGTGCGACGGAGCGTTTTACAAGGACGAAGAGGTCGCGCTCATCGGAGACGCCAATACCGCTTTGCAATACGCGCTGTTTTTGACGAATTATTGCAAAAAAGTCCACGTTTGCACGCTTTTCGACAGATTCTTTGCGGACAAAGCCCACGTCGACAACCTTATGACAAAAGATAACGTCGCGATTTATCACAACCTTTCGCTGAAAGAGTTTTTAAGTGACGGCGGCGAACTTTCGGGGCTTGTTTTTGAAAATACCGTCGATAAATCGGAATTCCGCCTGCCCGTAAAAGCCGTGTTTATCGCGATAGGGCAAATCCCCGACAACTCCGCTTTCAAAGACTTCGTCGACATCGACAAAAACGGATATATCGTCGCGGGCGAAGACGGCACGACCAAAACCGACGGATTGTTCGTCGCGGGCGACTGCCGCACCAAACATATCCGCCAACTCGCAACGGCGGCGGCGGACGGCGCGATTGCCGCAACCAACGCGTCCATTTATCTGAAATAAGACATCCGATAAAGACTTTTCGCCGGTCGATTCCTTGACAAACAAGTTGCAAAACGATAAAATCTTTTTTGCAACTTATAAAACGCTTCCGTAGTTAAATGGATATAAAAAACCCCTCCTAAGGGTTAGTTATGGGTTCGATTCCCGTCGGGAGTACCAAAAAGCAGACACAGACGTGTCTGCTTTTGCTATCCCTCCGGAGAATCGAACGGTTGTTAACACAGCCCGATTCCCGTGCGCTCGACAAGCTCGCTGATGAACGGGAGTACAAAAAAGCAGACACAGACGTGCCTGCTTTTGCTATCCCGACTTGAAATCGAAGGACGGCGTTCCGTCGTCCCGATTCCCGTACGCTCGGCAGGCTCGCTGCTATACGGGAGTACCAAAATGACTGTGAAGACAGTCGTTTTTATATGATGAAGAGAAAGGGCTGACGATTCAGAACGCACAAAGGGTTTTCGGAAATAAGTTTTGATAAATGAAAAACAATAAGTTTACGGGTGGAAACACAGGGGATAAAGGTTGGGGAAATTAAAAAACAGGAAAAAGGAAACGAGACGCCGCAAAGGGCGTCCCGTCAGGTTTTGGGGGATTTAGGATTGTTATTTTGCGGGGACGAAGCCTGCGACAACCGCGAAGATCATAAGCGAGCAGCAGATGAGCATGCAGACAATCTGCACGGGTTTGCTGTTCTTTACGCGATTGACAAACTTGTCGAATTTTTCAAAGTAGAAGTTTTGTTCAAACCAGTTTTTGCCGCCGATCTGCAAAATACCGCCGAACGTTAAGGTGCTTGCTCTGAACAGGAGCCAGAGCCCGGGGTCGGGAGCCATGCCGAATCTGCCCATTCCTACAAGAGGTCCGACGAAGACCGCAAGGATAGGCGCAAGCAGGAATCCGACGTGCATAAGCGCAACTGACGAAGAAAACTCGCCGGTAACGAAAAGCCAGTTCCAGATTGTGTAAGCGATCATCGTGGCGATGGTGATGCCAAGGCCGACGCTTGTCGTGCCGGATACCGCGCCGTTGAAAAGGTTGGTCTGACCGGTGAAATACGAGGAATTGAAGGCAACTTCCGTGCCGAGTTTCGAGAAGCCGTCGATGAAGTAAATGGGGGAGTTGGCGGTTGTGGTAGTGCCCCAGGTCGAGCCCAGGAAGAGTGCCGACGCGCCGATTGCCATAAAGAGTCCCGAAACGCCGTTGAAGTATTGCTTGTTTTTGAAGAAGTCGGTCATCGTTGCTTCCAGAACGTTAATGATATAAAGTCCCAGCACGACGACAACGAAGATATCGCCGGGAAGGAGACCGAAGCAAGCAAACAAGACGATTGTTCTTCCGACGAGCAACGTGGTAAGTTTCAGCGTTTCGAAGAACACGGGCTTCATCGCGATCAGTACAAGGATACCGAGCACGAGGTTGAAGGGGATATTGCCGTATGCCTGGAATTTCGACGTGATGACGGAAACACCGAGAATCGTCGCCGTAAACATAAACCATTTGAGAATGGTGTCGAGTCCCGGTGTGACCTTGTAGTCAATCGCTTCGGGGCCGGGTGCAAACATTTTTTTGAGTCTTTCGACTCGCGCTGCTTTTTTTTCGCTGTCCATAATTTTGCTCCTGAATGATTTTTGATTTCTAATCAAAGCATACCCGCCAAAAGTATATTTGTAAACGAAGATTTTGGGACAAAAAGCCAAAATCGTCCCAAAATAGAACCAAAATAAAGAAAAGACCTGAAAATATTGATAAATAATTAACAATATGATATTATGATTAAAGAAGGAAGACAAAAAACGACAAAACGAGAAGTCTTTTTTCGGGTGGGAAGATGTCCAAGGATACGACCAAACAACACATCACGGATTGTTTCAACGGATTGTCGAGAAAGTACACGCTTGACCAGATAACCGTCAATATGATTGCCGAGGCGGCGGGCGTTTCGAAGTCGACGTTTTATCGGCATTTTCTGGACAAGTACGACGTCATGAATTACAACTACAAAAGGGTGCTGGACGAGATTTTTTCGTTCAATGCCTGCAAGAGTTGGAACGAGTTGTTTTTAAGCATACTTTCGTTTATCGAGAAGGACATCAACAGGATAAGGCACGCTTTTTTATATCTCGGGACGAACTCTTACGAGCAGTACGTTTTCGAGTATTCGTTCAAACGTATGAACGAGAAGTGCGTCGAAAAACGCGGAAGCGAGTTGCGCGAAGACGAGATATTCACGGCAAAACTCATAATATACGGTTGCGTATACGCCGTAAAAGACTGGGTTTTCGGCGATAAGCGGGTGTCGCGGCAGGAACTTGCGCGCCAGATCGACAACGCAATCCCCGAAGAATACAAGGCATTATTATAAGGTCGCGCACATAAAAAGAAATCATTAAAGAAATATAAACAAATCAGAAGAGGTACATTATGGCTATGAGAAAAAGCATTCTTCATCTGGTCAAAGTTATGGGCGGTCTCGCCGGAATGATGACCAAAATCACAGAAGACTCCCCCGAGTATTATGCGCTTAATTGTTTGACCGACGAAGAAGCGGACGTTGCCGCAAGTCTCGGACTGAGAAAGCCCAGAACGCTCGAATACGTCGCCGACAAGTGCGGAAAATCGACGGAAGAAACCAAGAAGATTCTGGACAGACTCGGCTATCTCGGAGTTATCAAAATTTATACCGAAAACGGGCAAACCCTGTATTTCATGCAGATTTTTGCGCCGGGCACGCTTGAAATGATGGTGGGTTGCACCGAAAACGTCAAAGAGCACCCGGAAATCGCAAAGGCGTTCGAGGCGTATACCCGCGGACTTATGGAGTCCATGGGCACGATGTTGCCGTACGGCGCAAGTATGATGAGGGTTATCCCCATCGAATCCGCTATTGCGGGCGACAGTCAGGCGATCCCTTACGAAAAGATTTCTTATTATCTTGACAAATACGACACTTTCTCGGTGTCTCCCTGCTCGTGCAGACGTTCAAGGCGTTTGCTGGACGAAGGCTGCGGACACCTTGAAGACGATATGTGCGTCCAGATGGGTTCGGGCGCGGAATACTTCATCAAAACCGGCAAGGCAAGACAAATTACGAGGGAAGAAGCCGAGGCGATTTTCAAAAAAGCCGAAGAAAACGGACTTATGCACCAGATGCCCAACCTCGAAGGACCGGGCGAATCGGCGGCAATCTGCAACTGTTGCGCGTGCTCGTGCTTTGCAATCCGTATTTCCACGATGTTCAATTGTCCCGACGCGGAACGCAGCAACTACCATGCCGAAATCGATCAGGAAAACTGCGTCGCGTGCGGTCAGTGCGTTGAAAACTGCCCCACGAACGCGGTAAGACTCGGCCAGAAACTTTGCACGGTAAAGCCCATCGAAACCCCCAAATACGACAAGGTTCGCAACACTGTCTGGGGCAAAGACAAATGGAACGTCGATTATCGCGAAAACAGACAAGATACCCTTGAAAGCGGCACCGCCCCCTGTAAGACCGCTTGCCCCGCGCACATTGCGGTTCAGGGCTATATAAGGCTTGCGTCTTTGGGCAAATATACCGAAGCGTTGGAACTTATCAAGAAAGAAAACCCGTTCCCCGCAATCTGCGGACGTATCTGCCCGCATAAGTGCGAAGATGCTTGCACGCGCGGACAAATCGACAAGGGCGTCGCAATCGACGAAATCAAAAAGTTTATCGCAGACAAGGATAAAAACAGCAACCACAGATTTATTCCCAACAAAAAACACGATTATTCGATGAAGAATATGGCAGTCATCGGCTCGGGCCCCGCGGGACTTTCCTGCGCATACTACCTTGCCGTCGACGGATACAACGTGACCGTGTTTGAAAAGGAAAACAAACTCGGCGGTATGATGACGCTCGGTATCCCCGCGTTCAGGCTTGAAAAAGACGTCGTCGAGGCAGAAATCGACATTCTGCGTGAGCTGGGCGTAAAATTCGTAACCGGCGTGGAAGTCGGCAAGGACAAGACGCTGGACGAACTGAAAAAAGAAGGCTTTGACGGATTCTATCTTGCAATCGGCGCAAGCGCGGGCAGAAAACTCGGCGTAGAAGGCGAAGACGCGAAAGGCGTAATCCTTGGCGTTGATTTCCTGAAAGACGTCGCGCTTGAAAGAAGCGAACCTTTGCACGGAAACGTCATCGTTATCGGCGGCGGAAACGTTGCAATCGACGTCGCAAGGACGGCTGTCAGATGCGGCGCGCAAACCGTCAATATGTATTCGTTGGAACAAAGAGCGGAAATGCCCGCTCTTGAAGAAGAAATCGAAGAAGCGGAAAGCGAAAACGTCGTCATTAACAACGGATACGGACCGAAACGCATCGTCGTTGAAAACGGCAAAGTCGTCGGCGTAGAGTTCAAGAAATGCGTGTCCGTATTCAACGCGGAAGGCAAATTCGCGCCCAAGTACGACGAAAACGACACCGTTATCGTTCCCGCGGACTTCGTGCTTGTCTCAATCGGTCAGAAAATCGAGTGGGGTAACCTGCTGGACGGCACCAACGTCAAACTCAACAAAAACAACACCGTTGCGGTTGACGAATTCTACGTTACGGGCGACAAGAATATCATCGCCGGCGGCGACTGCGTGACGGGACCGAAATTCGCAATCGACGCAATCGCAAGCGGCAAAGAAGGTGCAATCTCCCTGCACAGGGCGGTATGGCCGGGACAAACCCAGAAATACGGCAGAGACAGAAGAGTTTTCATCGAGCTCGACAAGGATAATCTGGAACTCAAAGGCTACGACAACGTCAAACGTCAACGCCCGCTGCACATAAAAGAAAACGACGGCACGTTCAAAGACAACCGCGCGACCTTCACCGAAGAACAAATGAAAGCCGAAACGGCAAGATGCCTCGGATGCGGCGCGGCGAAAGTCGATACCTATATGTGCGTAGGTTGCGGACAGTGCACGACGAAATGTAAGTTCGACGCAATCAAACTTGTCAGAAACGACAAGACCGTCGTGGCAAAAGTATACGAAAAACTGCCCCTCGAAATGGCAAAACACGCCATCAAACGCGTCGGCAAAATCATCACCAAACCCATTTCGCCGAAGGAATAAAGTATGCACGAATTAGGAATCGTTTTTGAAGTCGTAAAACTTGTGGAACAGGTGGCGGTCGAGCAGCAGCTCCCCGCCGTCGACACCATAGTCTTGCAGGTGGGCGAACTGTGCGGGGTAATACCCGTATATCTTGACGAATGTTGGCCCGCCGCAATCGACAAAAAGCCGTTTTTCAAAAACACGAAACTGAAACTCGACGTAGTGCCGGGAATGGCAAAGTGTCGCGCATGCGGGGAAGTATTCAACGTTATCGCAAACGAAGGATATTGTCCGAAGTGCAATTCTTTTGACAAAGATTTGTTGTCGGGAAGAGAATTTATGATCAAAGAAATTCTCGTGCCCGATGACGGTTTCGACGAGACGGAAACCGTCAATAATGACAAAAACGACAATTAAAGGAACGGAATTATAATATGATCGACCCGATTAGTACGATTGAACTGAAAAAGAGCATTCTTGAAGATAACGACGCCGACGCCGAAAAACTTCGCGCGGAACTTAACGCGCGGGGCGTTTATTATATCAATCTGATGTCTGCGCCGGGCAGCGGAAAAACCTCGCTTCTCGTTAAGCTTATCGGTGCGCTTAAAGACAGGTGCGCCGTCGGCGTAATGGAAGCGGATATCGACGGCGACGTGGACGCATATACCGTAATAGAAGCCGGCGCCGAGGCAATCCAGCTGCACACGGGCGGCATGTGCCATCTTGACGCGGATATGTCCAGACAGGGCTTCAAGGAGTTTTGCACAAGCGCGGACGTCGTGTTTCTGGAAAATATCGGAAACCTTGTGTGTCCGGCGGAATTCGACACGGGCGCTCATCTCAAAATGGCGCTTCTTGCGGTTCCCGAGGGCGATGATAAACCGCTGAAATACACCCTTATGTTTTCGACGTGCGACGTTGTCGTCGTCACGAAAACCGACACGGCAAAGTACTTCGACTTCGACCTTGAAAAATGCAAAAAATATATCGCGAAAATCAATCCGAATGCAAAAGTTTTCGCCGTATCGTCCAAGACGGGCGAGGGCGTCGATACGCTTGCGGACTGGATTTTCGACAGTTATAAAAATTGGCGCGAGGGATTGAAATGAAAGTTATTGCGGTCAAAGAAAGTATTTTTTCCAACAACGACAAGGTCGCGGACGAACTGCGCGCGTCGCTCCGAAAAAAAGGCGCGTTCATGATTAACGTTATGTCTTCGCCGGGCAGCGGAAAAACGACGCTTCTCACAAGGCTTATCAACGATATGAAAAGCAAAATCAGGATCGTCGCGATGGACGTTGATATCGAGACCGACGTCGACGCAAGGCGCATTGCGGAAAACACCGGCGTCGAAAGCGTGCAAATCCACAACGGCGGACTGTGCCATATCGACGCGCAGATGGTCACGGACGCGCTGGAACAGGCGGACTTTCCGGAAACCGATCTTATCGTGCTGGAAAACATCGGAAACCTTGTGTGTCCGGCGGAATTCGACACGGGCGCACACCTTAATATGATGCTTTTGTCCGTGCCCGAAGGCGACGATAAGCCGCTGAAATACCCGCTTATGTTTGAAAAGTGCGACGTGGTTGTCGTCACGAAAATCGATACACTCGAAGCGTTCGACTTCGATATGAAAAAGTTTGAAGAACGCGTCGGAAAGCTCAATAAAAACGCGCGGGTTTTTAAGGTCAGCGCAAAAACGGGCGAGGGAATCGAGGCGTTGGAAAACGAACTGTACGAAAGGATAAAGCTTCTGAAAAAATAAATATCCATAAAAAAGGACGGCAACTTCAAACGAGATGCCGTCCTTATTTTATATCCTTATCGGTATTGATTAAATGTGGGTTTTCTTTTTGATTTCGTTGTATATCGTGCGCCCCGTGAACGCGACAAGGAAAATAAGCGTTATCATGGATATTCCGAATGCCACCATCGGAAGAATTATTTCGGTGCACGCGCCCGCCATGACTGCCGCCGCCGGAACGATTCCCAGAAGACACGTCATCCACATATATCTGAAAAACGACATGCCTTTTCTTTTGCGGAAAGCGCCGAAAAAAACAAGGTGCAGGGCAATCGACGATATGACGGTTACGGGCATCGCATAGGCAAAGCACCACTCTTTCGTTTTGAAAATATACTGCGCCGTAATGAATATGACGGACAGCATCAGCGTTTGCGAAAACACCTTTGCGCCGTTCGGCCCTTTGTAAAAAACGGTGGTTTTGAGTGTAAAATAGCCGTATAAAGTGAGGATTAGTGCAAAAACGCACCAAAGATACTTTCTTGCAACGGTAAGGTTGACGGCAATGCAGATTACGTTTATCGAAAGCGCGACGAGAAGATATACGCATGAAAACGTCACCGGGTGCCCGATTTTTCTTATATGCTTTTCGGGATACAACGGGCGCTCCGCAGGCTCGCCTTCGAGCGGGGATTTACACAGGGGGCAGACGTCGTAAATACCGTCGACGTGAACGCCGCAATTTTTACAATACATCGTTATTCCTCCCAATAGTTACTTCGCACGGTAACGTCCATACCTTCGCCCGCAAGGAAACGGAAAAATTCTTTTTCGACAGACGTGTCGACGAGTTTTCTTGCAAAAGTAAAGGTGGTTTTGTCGAGTGCGGATACGCTTGTCAGCGCGCGCGGCGACGTTTTTGCCGTTGACGCCATGATGGATATTTGATCGACCTTGGTTTTCATTCCGTCGGGAATCTGCACGACGCCCATGTTTGAAAACGTCATCGTTTTTTTGCTGTTTCCGAAGAAAAGCCCCGACGCCTTGAAAATAAATTGTTTTACGGGCAGGGGAAGTATGCGGAACAAAAACAGACGTTCCGTTTTTGCGGTTACGTTGATTTTGTTTTGCAAAACTTCTTTTTCGGTGTCCTTTTTCAGGCGGGTTTCGACGCGCTTTATTATTTCCTCAAACGACGGCGCGTCGTTGACGTCGACGCCCACGCGTGAGAACAACGAGAAGTTCAGCAAAGTGCGGCTCGGGAAAGGCTTTCTGAGATTTATTGGCACGAAAAGCACGATGGGCGGATTTCCGTCGGGCTTTGTGATTTTTGCCTTGTAAATCGCGTTTATGAGAACAGCCGCCAAATACGCCGTTACGGTTGTGTGATATGCGTGCGCGCGTTCAAGGAGTTTCGCCGTGTCGACGGTCCCCTCGATTACGCCGCTTCCCTTGAAGTCGAATCTGGCGTCGGGAAAAGTGTACGCTTTGCTGCCTTGCAGGTCCTTCACGCCTTTAAGGTGGAAAATGCTCACTTTTTGTGCGTATTTCAAAAATCCGTCTTCCGCTTCGTCGGGCAAAGGCGCGCTTTCGGGCAGCCTGATTTTGCCCTCGGGATCCACGTCGGCGCCTGAAAGACGGACGTATTCGAAAAGTATCGTTTTGAAAAATTCCATGCAGCCGTTTCCGTCGCAAAGGGCGTGGAAACAGTCGATTGAGATTTTGTTGTTGAAATAGGACACGCGGAAATTATATCCGTACGTTTCGATGCTGTCGATGTCTTTGATTAAGTAGTCGGAATCGGGCACGACCTCGGGCTTTCCGTCAAGTTCTTCCAAATAGTGCCAGAAAATCCCGCGACGCAAACATACGTTGAAATACGGATATCGCTTTATCGAGTTTTGCAGGGCGGTTTGAAGCACGGCGGGATCGACGTCGTCGCGCATAATCGCCGATATTCTGAACAGGTTTTGTATGTTGCTTTTCAGGTTGAACGGATATATCTTTCCGGAGTTGTCCAGCCTGTGCCATGACTTGATCTTTTCCATTATGTAATAAAGTATAGACTTAACTATGCAAAAAGTCAATAAACGAACGCCCGTAAAGAATTGTTCCGAGATTTGATTAAAAAACGAAAGGCGTTATTATTTTTGAAATAAAGCAAAAAGATTTGACAAATCAAAAATAACCGCTTATAATTACCATTGCTTAAAAAGTAAGTACCATTAGCTCAGCTGGATAGAGCGTTTGGCTACGGACCAAAAGGCCAGGGGTTCGAATCCCTTATGGTACACCAAAAAGACTCACGAAATCGTGAGTCTTTTTAATTTGCACAAGGGATTCTGCGTGCTATCGCACGCGTTGCCTTGCAACCGAACCCCTGCGGGCTGGCATAAAAAAAGTTATAAAAAAGACTCGCTATTGCGAGTCGTTTTTGTGTTTTCGGAAATTTATATCTTGCAAACGTCAATCCACTCGACAAAGTTTGAATACTTTTCAAGTTCGGGAATCGTGAGTTCGATTGCGCTGTTACTGCTGCCGCAGGCGGGGAAAACCGTCCCGAATCTTTTCAGCGATTCGTCAAGGTATACCGTGACGCCGTCGTTGATACCGAAAGGGCAAACGCCGCCGATACCGTGTCCGATAAGGTCGTTCACTTCCTCGGGTTTCAGCATTTTGGCTTTCGCGCCGAAGAAGGACTTATATTTGTGATTGTCGATTTTCGCGTCGCCCGCCGTAACGATTAAAATCGCTTTGTCGCCCAGCATAATTGAATTAACAATTCCTGATACTTCGACCATTTTTCAAGGTCATTAATTTTTTTAGCATATTGATCGTATGTGGCCGAATCAGATCCAAGAACAGATTCTATCTCTAATTCCGCTTCGCTTAACAATGTTTGACACTCTTTCCTTAAATCCTGAATATTATCAAGTTCTCTATTTCGCAATTCCTCTTTATCAATACTTGATATTTGAAATTTTGAAACATCATACACTGACTGAATTAAAGAAGATACTCTACTCTTATACTGAATTTCAAGATTCTCAATGATTTTATCAATATTTTCAGCAATAACCGACAGCTTAGAATCAATCTGCTGCATATAATATTGTCCTACAACCATAGAAGCAACGCTAAAAACACACGCCCCGGCATTAGCAATCATTCCGGCTTTATCGGGTTCTACCGCTAACAGATTCGCATTTTCGGCAATTCCGTTTTTTCCCATAACCATGGCACGTTTTGCACCTTCCATAGTTTTGGAATCCACTAATTTACCGCCGTTCTTCAAAACTACCTTATACAAAGTTTCTCTCGATTGCCCAGCAATGTTTCCAATACTTACTCCAGCTGCCCCCGCTGAAGGAATCAATGCGTCAATTCGAGCTAAAACAGAAGAATCCTTTATTTCTATCAATCTTGATTTATCAACGTTATATACGGCGGGAAGCGATTCTAAAACAACAGAGAGTTGTTTATCTTCCTCGGCAACAGCAATAGTCTGCTGTTGAGAAGCCATTTCAGTCTTCTTTTCTTTCTTTTTGAAAATATCAAATAATCCCATATTTTATAAAATAAATCTTGTGTTTTTATTGGAGAATTTCACATAAGGCTTGACCTATTCGATGAGCCTCATCTTCTGTATTATCCTTACTTAAAGAAATGCGGATTGTCCCTTTCGCCACACTTTCATCCATATCAAGTGCTGACAACACATGTGAAATCTGAGTATTCACACTATCGCATGCTGCACCTGTGGAAATCATAATCCCTTTAAGATCCAGCCTATGCAATAACAGCTCTCCATCTCGCCCGGGAAAAGATATGCTCATTATTCCGGGCTTTCTTTCTTTATCACAATTCAATACGAAATCAATACCCTTAATTTCTTCTAAGACAATACCTTCAAGTTTTTTTATGTATAAACTATTAGCTTCAATATGGTCGCAATTATTTTTCAACGCAACAGCCATTCCGACAATTGAAGCAATATTTTCAGTTCCAGCACGCTGTCTGAATTCTTGATCTCCTCCATTGATAAGAGGTCTTATGCTTGTTCCTTTTTTTATATAAAGAAAGCCTATTCCCTTGGGACCGTTAAATTTATGAGCAGAGGCTGATAATAAGTCAACTCCTAAGTCTTTAACATCTATTTTTATATGTCCCATAGCCTGAACTGCATCAGTATGAAAAATAGTCCCTTGCTCATGCGCTATAGCACTCAACTCTTTAATTGGCTGAACCGTTCCCAACTCATTGTTTACGAGCATAACAGAAACAAGCTTTATCTTGCCAGATATATGGGTTGCAAGACATCCCGCCGTTACTATACCATCAATGTTTGGCTTTATGTATTCAACATCATATCCGGCTCGCTCAAGCTCTGCGCAACTTCTTAAGATTGCATGATGTTCGATTGCAGAAACAACTATTTTCCCTAAATTCCCATTCTGAGCAATCCCTTTAATTGCCCAATTATCACTTTCGCTGCCTCCCGACGTGAAAAAAATTTCTTCAGGTTCAGCATTTATACACTCTGCGATTGTTTGTCTGGCACTTTTCAATGCTTTTTTGGCTGCGCGTGAAAAAGAATACGGCTGGGAAGAATTGGCATAATCATCCAATAAATATACTTTCATCGCCTCAAATGCTTCAATATCTAACTTTGTAGTTGCCGCATTATCTGCGTATATCATTTGTTTCATATAGCCTCACTTAAATAACGTACACCCTTCTTCTTTGAATTCTTCTATTTTATCCTGTAGTTCCTCAGTCGTCACTCCTAAATAATCCGCTAAACACTCGATACAATAGAAAGTTGTGGTCTCTTTTGAAATCAGTTTCTTCGTTAATCCCACCTCATCTTTAGAGAGTCCTTCTTTTCCGCAAGAGACACATTTATACATCTTCATCATCCTTATCTATCTCCCGAATAGAAAACTTAGGTATATCTTTTCCTCTGTATTCCTTGTCTAAAAGCCCCATTTGATACTTTATTATAGACCTCATAGTAGCTGCAGGGCGTACACAATACTCTTTGAAGTCTTTAAGCGAAATATCTTTTGCAACTCTTACGTTCGGAAATAGCAATTTCATAAACCCGGTCGCTATACGTTTTACAGCCTCAACATCTCTCGTGTCAGAATTAGCATCATATTCAAGCAATTCATCTACGACAGCACGATAACTCACATCATCCCGGAGGGCATGCAAAATCTCACAAAAGTAAGCAGTATTTAATGCCCATCCACATATTTTCATACTTTCTGTCATTCTCGGTATATCCCATCCTTTTATAAAGCCATGAAATCTATCAAGTAATGCACTTTCCTTAAATAATTCCGGCAAAGATCCAAACATTGGCACAAATTCATTCATATTATCCTGAGGAATATTGCCAAGAAGAATTATACCTGCCTCAGGCGTTCCCGTGTGTCCGCCGAAAGAAACTATACCCTGTTCCATATAGCCTTTTAACGTTTGACTCATTTCATCAGGATCGGCAAAAGCTAATTTTTGTATTTCATCGAATGCCACATAATCGTTATTGTAAATTAACCCATATGTTCGCTTGCTTAAATCATAAAACAATTTTGCACGAGACATAACACCTGCCGTCAGATTTCCGTATTTGCTTATTCTTCCAAACAAATAAGATTTTCCAGTCCCTTTAGGTGCCAACTCTATTAAATTGATCCTTTTTTCAACAAAGGGTAAAAGTCTTGCTATCATAGCAAGCTTAGACTTGTCGTTATCATAACCGTCTGCATTATAGTCTATAGCCCCGAGAACAACGTCCACCCACTCTTGAGTAGTAAACTCATTACGAATATCTTTGTAAAAATCCGTATCTATTGTATAAGGACAAAAGTTTGTAAACTTTGTCAACTTAATCTTACCCTGTTTACCACCTTTGGCTTTTGTTCCGGTTTTGTTATCTTCCCAACTAATATCGTAGGCGTCTGGAGAACGATACCCTAATTCAACTATTCCCCATACTTCTTTACCTGCCACTAATTCTGAGCTATACTGCTGCCATACATTATCTTCAATAATAGTTTCTTTATTTGTAAGCCCGAATTCAGGTAAAGCAAATGTAATTTCCTGTGTTTTTATACTTATATCAACGCTTATCTTTGTGAGAAACTTCACTCTTTCGTTTTCACATATAATCCGATTTTTAATACTTACCCAATCATCTTTACGCGGCAAATAAGTTTTAATAAAAGAGCTAACCTCTTCAATATCATAATCACCATTTTCATCTTCAAATTTTTTCAATAACCAGTCTCGCAAAAAAGATGGCAAACTTAAAGCTGAAAAGAAGTTACTTTTACTTAAGTCTTTGTATACAATCATTTGACCAAAGCATTCTTGCAATTTATTTACTAATTCTTCTTTCATCGTATATCTCCTTGCTTACAGTATATCATTGTCTATTATCCCTGAAGATTTCAATCTAAATTTGAGATTTTCAATCCTTATATTGCCATCCGCAACAACTTCAAACATGTATTCCTTTTCAATACGCAAGCCTTGCAGTTCTGCAGTAAAATGCAAATCGTCATCGCTTTGAGCCAAATATTCACGTTCGCCAATTAAAACCTTCACATTATGCAGTTTACAATTGGTGACAAATTGCAGCAACGGCTTTATTTTATATCCTGTCTTGACCGTTTTTGTAATAACTTCAACATTTATGTTTTCAGGCATTCTTGTGAATTCAATAATAGGGACACATACTTCTTCCAGAGTCGCCCCGCCATGAACTTCAACTGTTCCCGGTCTTCCGCCTTTAAACATATCATAGTTCGCCAACACCCAATAACCATTATCTTCTGTCATATATTCATTCGGGACATCAACGACATTATCTGATTTTTTACAACAGCGACCACAATGCTCGCCTTTATTGAGCATTTCCCATTTTGTTTCACTATGCTTCAAAACAGCAAGTCTACTTGCTCCATGGTCTGAAATAATATATGCCCTTTCATAAGTCGAGGTAATATCAGCATCGATTTTTTCTAACACATCGGATATAATCGAGAGCTCGTCTGCAAGATATGTCGGATATATACTTTTCGCATAATTGTATTCTAATGTTCCAGAGTGCTTAATATCATCGAGTTCTTTAATATTATCTCGAACATCAGCATTCGCTTGTTTAAACACATCAACAAATTCCTTGTTCATTGATGTGATTGAAGGCAATTCCGAATGGCAAATAATCACATTCATCATTAGGTGCAGTTCTGCCGCCTTCTGCGCAATAAAACTCAAATATTCCACGCCTAACGCGTCAAGAAAATATAAAATAGAGTTTTCCTTTTTTAGTTTGCCAAGCTGCTCGCTACGCGGAGGTAATATCCTATAAAAATTCCGTTCTTTTGCCTCAATCTCTACGCGCTCTAAAAACGACTGAGATATTAAATTTTCCACTTTTAGCCACTTGTATTCATCAAAATACTTTTCAATATCTTTGATCTTAACGCAATTTCCATTTTGTACCACATAGAAATCAGCACATAATAGTATTCTGCAACCGTTAACCGTTTTGCAAAATTTAGGATTGCGCAAAAGAGTAGCCACAATATCCCCTGTAGCCGCACTAAAGAAAGTAAAATCAGCCGGCATTGAGATTGTTGAGCCTTTTGCCTTAGGCGCAATATTTTCAAACTTCGACAGTATCGAAAGTCTATCATTCTTTAATTTGACAATTTTATCGTTTGTTGTGTTTATCGAGGCTTTTTCTTTTTCAACTTCATCTTTTTTTCTTAAAATCTTCCATGCCTTTATTCGATTATTGTTCCATGAAATTGTTTCTTGAAAATAAAGATTGTCATCTTCAATTGCTTGTAATTCATTTAACGACGCTGCAATATAACAGACAAGCTCATTTCTTTGGCTCGTCTTCCATTTTATCGACTTTTTTACCGTTGGCGAGGCAATCAAAAGAATCTTTTTTGCTTGATATCTTCTGCCAAAATAAACAGCCAGTATTACCCCTACTACAATTAAAATAAGGATTATTGCCGTCGTTAAGCCTTCCATTATTCTTCCACCACATCCATAATATCGTCAATACCACAATGCAATGCCGCGCATATTTTTACTAAAGTATCAGTTGTGACACTTTTCCCGGCATTTAACTTATTAAGAGTATAATTGCTTATCCCTGACATACGGATTAAATCTTTCTTCTTTAGATTTTTATCAATCAAAAGTTTCCATAGTTTTTTGTAGCTAACAGTCATATGCTCACCGCCATACTATTTTTATACTTATAATTATAGCATATACCATTAAAAATTTCAACGTAAAAGTGAGCATATTCTCTATTTTTTGACACAACTACTCATTTTTCTTCCCAACTAACTGTATTTGCAAGAATCTTTCCATCATTCTGCCGCCTCTTATAGTATACAAATACAAAACGCGAAGAAGCTAATTTTAATTTTCATATATTTTTTTCATTTTATCGAGATACGTCTTTATATTATCTACAACGTTTTCGGGAGAAATGACTTTAAGTTTATCCCCGAACAAACAGCACCAACCTAAAAATGTAGGGCTAACCTGCACCTCGGCTTTAAACGTAACCGTATTGTCGTTCAACGGTTCCAACGTAATGTTATCGCCGAACACGTCGAATATCACGTCCAAAAGACACTTATCGGCTTTTA
>OGOU01001525.1_pt1 | contig 17808 bp, 14 predicted proteins | sample 1552721 | NCBI WGS metagenome assembly OGOU01 (sample SAMEA2580176, study PRJEB22360) | human gut metagenome | biome: human gut; feature: human-associated habitat; material: faeces | place: Denmark | collected 2008/2010
GTTTGAAATGCCTGGCATTTCAGGAGCAAACTCACGGCATTTTCTTTTTAAATAATTCACTTTTCAAAAACAAACTACAGGTTATTCATTTTTAGATATTTCGCTTGACGCTATCTTTATTGTTAAATGGATTTTTTATTATTGCTGCTCTGTTTTTTTACTTGACATTTCTAACCTGTATAGTTGTTGTTTTTATCCTATTCTTTTTATTTTCTTGTTTATTTCCCGTTGGGTTTATAATGGGAAGGGTTTATATTTGACATTATATTTTCATATTATTTTCATATTTTTGGTAAAAAAGGACTTTTTTACTGTATGCTATGCAGATTTTGTTCCGGGTCTTTATTTATGTGTATTTTATTTTATAATTTTATGCACTTATTTTAAAAAAACAGAAAACAGTTCAATAAAAACAATTGTAAGATATTTAATATTTTTCAGTATGACAATTAAAAGTGCAATCGGATTTCTATCCTTGTTTATCGTTCTTCAGGCTTGTGAAAGTAAATTTGCTGAATTGCCGCAGGGTAATCAGGCTACGGAAGCCACATTTACATCTGTCATAGATGATAGGGTGATGTCGAGAGCGGTCAATGCTTCGTGGGAAGCGAATGATGTGATCGGTCTTTTTATGCTCGACAATGCCAATAAAAAGGTCCTTAAAGCCAATGCGGCGTATGTCACCGCACGAGGTGACGGCAATTTCGTGGGCAAAGCGGGCAATGCCGTTTATTATCCGGAAGACGGGACGGCGGTGGATTTCATTGCTTATTATCCGTATGATGAGCAAGTGACGGACCATACTCGGTATGTCCTTGATGTGACAGACCAGAGCCGTCAGCAGGATATAGACCTGATGGCAGCTGTTAACCTGACAGGCAGAACTGCGACGTCCCCTACCGGCAATCTTCAATTCCGCCATTTGCTGGCAAAACTGGTGCTGAATCTGAGCAGTGCCGACGGCAGTTCGCTAACGGGCATCAAAGCAACGGTGCAGCCACTGATAAGCAAGGCTACCATAGACCTTTCGAAAGAGAGTGATAACATTGAATTGGGAAATGAAGAAAAAGCTGTTTCCATGTGCGTCAATAAAGAGTGTACGCAGGCGGATGCTGTGCTGATACCGCAATCCTTTGAAGGAAAACTGAAAATTACATTATCCGTCAACGGGAAAGATAAGGAGATTGAAACAGATATAGCGGGAAATATTGAGGCAGGAGTAAGGTATACGCTTAATTTGAAAATCAGTAATACAGGGGGAGATACAACGGTAGACCCTGAAGCGCCTAAGTATGCCAAGTGGTTTGAAACGCCGGTTATAACGAAGGCACAGATGGAAAATCATGATTTGATGTATGTTACTCATAATACGAAGCAAAAATATAAGGGTACTGCCCGACCGGATATGGAGGGACAGATGATACGTAATTATAGTATGCTGTATGATAAAAAGATGAAGATGGCACATTGGGTGGCTTATCCTTTGCATCGGTACTATACCGAGAAAAATGTAACGCGAAAGGATAACTGGGTTTCTGATCCTCTTGTGAGGGAGAATGAATTTCAAGCTGTGGTTTCAAAATCCTATGAGGGGGAGATTTATAGAAGAGGACATCAAATACCGAGTAATGACCGTGTAGCTACCATGGAGATGAATAATCAGACATTTTATTTTACCAATCAGACTCCGCAAAGGCAAAACAAATTTAACGGAGCTATTTGGATGAATTTGGAACATAGAATTAATAGTTGGTCTACAGCTTCGGATACAGTTTATGTTGTGACCGGTGCAGTACCGCCTTCAGATGATGCTACTTGGATAAAAGAAAAATCTATAAAGGATAATGATGGCAAGGATATTCCCATTCCGTCCTATTATTTTAAGGCTGTGGCGCGTAAGATAGGCGGCAAGTATCATACGATTGCTTTCTGGATGCAACATAGGGACTATACAGATTCTCAATCCTATATGAAATATGCGGTTTCCGTCAGTAAATTGGAGGAGAATACCGGATTTGAGTTCTTCCCAGGACTTGATGAGAGCACAAAGAGCCAATTGGATTTATCCAATTGGCAATAATCCTATTGTACAAAGGTACTCAATTAAGACAACATAAAAACAAAACCAATCTCAAAAACAAATCATTATGAGAGTCAGTAATTTATTGATTATGGGCGCATTGTCAGCCCTTGTTTTTACGGGATGTACTAACAATGATGACAATAGTGAATGGTTGGACAGTAACAGCGTTACTTTCAATTCCCGCATTGACGGCCTGCAGACCAAAGCTTCCAAAGACGTTTGGAGCAATGGTGATGAAGTAGGTATCTTTATGACGACGCAAACTGCTGAATTTGCCAACAAGAAATATGTTGCATCGGACGGCGGTACGCTTACGGCTGCTCCGGGACAGACATTGAGGTATCCGGAAGAAGGAACGGCAAGTTTCATTGCTTATTATCCTTATTCCGCATCTTTAAACGGTAAGACTTTAGCCGTGTCTGTAGATAATCAGGCAGACCCTGCCAAAGTAGACTTGCTTTATTCTGATAATGCCAAGGCAATTGCTGCCGGAGAGGCTGTAGACCTGGCTTTCAAACATAAACTGAGTCAGATTGTGATTGCTGTCGGTAGCGATGAGACTCTTCCCGATATAAGCGGATTGAAAATCTCTCTTTCCGGAATGAATACACAAGCCGATTTTAATCTGGCTGACGGTACACTGGCAGCTAAAGAGAGTAAAGCCAATATCGACATGAATGTCAGTGCCGATGGCAGTACTGCTGAGGCGATTATCCTGCCTGCCACTACACTGGATGGCGTCAAGATGACATTCGTGCTGGACGGTAAGACTTTCGAATGGCCTGTTTCCGTAAATGGCGGTGCCGGTTTTGAGGCCGGATATAAGTACACGTACACTGCTACTTTGTCCACGGAAAACGGTAAACCTGCCGTTACTATGGGCGGAGCAAGCATTGAATCGTGGACAGACCAGCCTGGTGGCGATATTAATGTGGACTTTGGTGAAGGTGGCGGTGAGCAGCCGGAAGGAGAAAAGGTGTTGTTGGATGAGAAGTTCGATAGCGGCATAGGAGCATTTACCATTGAGGATAAAACAAAACCGTCTGAATTGGATTATATATGGAAATTTGATAAAGGGACAACTAATAGCGGTAGTGAATACGCTTATATGAAAGCCAGTGCTTTTAAGGATAAGACAAAATATGAATCAGAAAGTTGGTTAGTTTCTCCGGAAGTGGATTTGGCTGGTGCAACAACTATTACGTTTACTTTTGAACATGCTATTAATAAAGCAGCTGGTGATGTTAAGGCTAACCATAAAGTTTATGCAAAAGAAATAGGTGGAGAATGGCAAGAACTTACAGGCTTTATTTATCCGGCAGGAACTGACTGGAACTTTATTGGTTCTGGAGATATTGATTTGTCTTCTTATAAAGGCAAAAAGATACAGATTGGTTTCCAATATACAAGTACGGCAAGCTCTGCTGCTACATGGGAATTAAAGAATGTGAAGATAGTAGCTGATGGAGAAGGTGGAGGCACTGTTGAACCGGAGCCGGAACCGGAACCTGGTGAGAGTGATTTGTTTATTTCTGAATATGTGGAAGCTAAAGGAAATAATAAATATATAGAGGTTTATAATCCTACAAATGTAACAGTAGACCTTTCTGCATATTCTTTAAAACAAAACAATAATGGTAAGCCGGATTGGACTTATACATTAGCATTAAGTGGAACTTTAGAGCCTAAGACGGTAATTATATATAAACATCCTGAGGCTGATTTGTATGGAGGAGGAATTGCAGAAGATAATAAATTTGGAGTTACTAGTTTTAATGGAAATGATGCAGTAGGGCTTTTTAAAGAAGATGTTCTTATAGACTTAATTGGATATTTTCAAAAAGGCGATGATTACGCTAAAGATATTATTCTTCGTAGAAAAGCAACTATAACAGCTCCTTCTGCTATTTACAATTCGGAAGAATGGGAGTCCATTAAGATTGCCGGTACTGCTGAAGATGTCAGTGGTTTAGGCTCCCATACTATGAACTGAATATACTCAGAATCTTATATAGTAACTGATGCTACTGATATAATCCGATTTTGATTATTGTTATTTTGTGGGTGTATCGAAACTCTGATTAATATGTTATAAGCTTCGCTTAGACTATTTCAGTAAGAATAGTCAGTCATTCAGAAAAGCGTAGCGACGAAGAATTTCTTATCTTAATACAAGAAGATAGAATCTTCACTCTATTCAGAATGATAGGATATAAGGTTTATCAGACTTTCGGCACACCCACAAATTATGATTTAAATCACTCATTATTATACCCCAATTAACGTATGAAACTAAAATTACTGTTCTTCATTACATTCTTCTTCCCCTGTCTCGCCTTTGCTCAAAGTGCAGGTACGGTGAAAGGCAGTGTAGTCGGAGCAGTGAGCAATGAGCCTGTACCCGGAGTCATCGTCACTCTGACCGGGCAGGACAGACAGGTTACTACCGATGCAAACGGTAATTTCATTCTCCGTAATTTGCAGCCGGGAAGCCATGTCATACAGCTCAACTCCGTATTGATTACTCCGAAGAGTGTAACCATTGAAGTGGAAAAACTGGGCGTTACAGAACTCGAGCCCATTAAGGTGACCGAGCTGAATGCCACCGAAGACATCTCCATGATTGGCGTGATAGACGCAGGCATGGTGGATGACGATGTGGAGAACGCTTCGCAGGATGTGAGCTCCACCGTAATCCTCTCTAACGATGTCTTTCTGAACCGCGCCGCTTACCAGTTGTCGCCCGCCCGTTTCTCGCCGCGCGGCTATACCGGTTCGCAGGAACTGAAATACATCAACGGCGTGGAGTTTAATGACCAGAACCGCGGAGTGTTTAATTATGCCTCTGTTGGAGCATTGAATGACATGACCCGCAACGGTGACGTAACCAACTTCACCGCACCCTCTACCTTTACTTTCGGAGCACTGGGCGGTGCCGAAAATATAAATATGCGTGCATCGTCCTATACTCCCGGCGGCAAGGCTACCGTGAGCTATACCAACCGTAACTACTACCTGCGGGGCATGTTTACCTATTCCACCGGACTCAACGAAAAAGGATGGGCGTTTACCGCATCGGCAGGTGGCCGCTATTCGCACGAGGGAAACATAGATGGTACGTTTTACAACAATCTGGCTCTTGCTTTCTCTGCCGAGAAGCAGTGGCAGGGCGGCAAGCACAGCCTTTCGATGACCGCTTTCGTATCGCCCGTACAGCGCGGACAGCAAGGTAACTCATACCGTGAGGTCTACGAGCTGACCGACAACTACCTTTACAATCCTAATTGGGGATACCAGAACGGCAAGAAACGCAATGCGAAAGTAGTGACCGCATTCGACCCGACCGCCGTTATCTCGCATATCTGGAAGATAGACGATACTACAACGCTCACCACCGGTGTGGGTGCGCATTATGCACGCTATGGCAATACGGCGCTGAACTGGTATAACGCTCCCGACCCGCGTCCCGACTACTATCGCTACCTGCCCTCTTATTTTGAAGACGAGGATATGCAGATGCAGTACCGTGACTTATGGCGTAGCGGACGTCCCGATTTTACCCAGATAAACTGGGACAACCTTTATCTGGCCAATGCCAATAACCTGCGTGCCGGTAACGGTGCTGCCGTATATATGGTGGAAGAGCGCCGCAGCGACCTGTTGGAGACCTCGTTCAACTCCACACTGAACAAGCAGTTTAACCGTCATCTGGGTTTGACGGCGGGAGTAGGGGCGCGCTTTACGCAGTCGCGCCAGTTCAAGACGGTAGACGACCTGCTGGGCAGCAACTATGTGCTGGATATCGACAAGTTTGCCGAACGCGATTTTTCAGGCGACCACGACAAGTTGCAGAACGACTTGAACCGTCCGGACCGTAAAGTGTATAAGGACGGCATCTTCGGTTACAATTTCAATCTGAACATCTACTCGGCAAATGCCTGGGCGGTGAACCGCTATACTTCGCGGCACTGGGACTACTACTATGGAGCCAAGCTGACTTATACCAATTTCCGCCGCGACGGAAAGATGCGCAACGGACGCTATCCGGACAGTTCCTACGGCAAGGGTATCCGTCATCAGTTTACCGATATTACCGTAAAGGGCGGTCTCACTTATAAGTTTAACGGACGCCATATGCTGACCGCCAACATCAGTTACGGCAGCGAAGCGCCGCTGCCCAATGAGGCGTATATCTCACCCCGTATCACCGACCGCACAATCGACAACATGAAGAGCGGACGCATCTTCAGCGCCGACCTCAACTATGTATTCTCCATGCCCCAACTGGCTGGACGTATCGGTGTTTTCCAAACCAATTTCTACGACCAGATGGAGCGTAACAGTTACTACGACGGCATAGAGGGCACATTCATCAATCACGTGTTGTACGGTGTAAACCGCATTCACCGCGGACTGGAACTGGGGGCTACCTACAAGTTGGACGACCATTGGAGTTTCGACCTTGCAGGAACCATTTCCGAATATTATTACAGCAATAACCCCGACGGTGTGAAGCACTCCGAAAACGGTAAGATAACGGATCAGGAAAAGGTGTACATGAAAGATGTTTATGTGGGTGGAATGCCGCAGTTTGCCGGCACTTTCGGTGTGCGTTACTTTGTGAACTACTGGTTCCTGGGAGCCAATGTCAACGGTTTTGCCCGCAATTATATCGAGGTTGCACCGTTGCGCCGTCTGTCGTCCAACTATGCTTCCGTCAATCCCTACAATCCGGAGCAGATGGAGGCTTACCGTACACTGACTACGCAGGAACGTTTTCCGGCAGCTTATACGGTGGATATTTCGGTGGGTAAGATATTCTATCTGCCCGGACGCCAGTCTGTCAACTTCAACCTTTCGGTAAACAACCTGCTGAACAAGAAGGATATATGTACGGGCGGCTATGAACAGGGCCGTTCCGACCTGAGTTATCCTACGCGTTTTGGCGGCAAGTATTACTATATGCAGGGACTGAATTGTTTCCTCAACGTAAGTTATCGTTTTTAACCAATCCTATATAATCAGAAAAATTATAAGAATATGAAACTTTTCAATAGAATCAGCTTATTGCTTATCTCTTCTCTTGTGTTCGCAGCCTGCGAGCGCGATTATGATGCGCCGCCTTTGAACGAGCCCAAGTATGATGGTCCGGCAGCCAATACCACGATAGAGGAACTGCGTGCTATGGGGGCAACAGTAGGGGAGGATGCTCCCTATACCATTGGCGAGGAAAAAGTGATGAAAGCCGTTATCACTGCCAATGACGAGTCGGGAAATATCTTCAAGAAGATTTATTTGCAGGACGAAACCGGCGCCATCGAAATGGAAGTGGACCAGAACAGCGTGTATAATTACTATCCCGTAGGGCAGACGGTTTATATCGACCTGAAAGGATTGAGCCTTTCCATGTATGGCGATGAGTTGCAACTGGGACACCCCGACGGGTATCTTTACCGTACACCGTGGGAAGAATTTCAGGCACACGTGAAGAAAGACAGTTGGGCAAATCCGGAGAATGTGACTCCGCTTGTAATAGATGATATCAGCAAGGTGAATGCCGATGTGAACGGCTATAAGTTCAAATTGGTGAAATTTACCGGCGTAACATTCCAAAATGGCGGAAAAGGCACTTTTGCTCTGGAGGATGACTATGGGGAAGAGAACATAGAGGATAGCCACGGGAATGTCATTATGATACGCACCAGCTCGTATGCCAACTTTGCAGCCAATCAGCTGCCGAAAGGAAAAGGAAGCGTAACCGGTATCCTGGGACGTTTCAAAGGAGGCTGGCAACTTACGGTAAGAAGTGCGGATGATGTGGCGGACTTTACGGAAACTCCGGGGGGAGATGAGACGCCGGAACAGCCGGAGGAGATGGTGACAATTCTTGAAGAGTCTTTTGGTAAGGAGAGCGGGCAAGGTGCATTTACCATAGAGGATGTCCAGCTTCCGCAGGGAAGTGATTATGTGTGGAAAGCGTCTAACTATAATGAAACTTATTATATGATGGCAAGCGCCTATGTTAATGGCGCTAATCAAGCCTCTGAAAGCCGTCTTGTTTCTCCTGTACTTGATTTGACAGGTAAAAATAGTGTAATCTTGACTTTCGACCACACCTTTAAAACATTTGCTGCCGATACGCATTTGGAAGATTTGAAACTGGAAGTAAGAGAAGAAGGGGGAGACGTATGGACAGAAGTCGGCATTCCTACCTATTCTACAGGGACAGATAATAAGTTCGTTGCTTCCGGTGATATTAAATTGGATACTTATACAGGTAAGAAAATTCAATTTGCGTTCCATTATAAGAGTTCGACGGCTAATGCTTTGAGGTGGCAGATACAAAATGTAAAAGTAACAGCGGTTACCGGTGGAAATACCGGTAACGGCGGAACAGTTATCGAACCTACTCCTACCGGTAATTAAAAAATTGCGCTTTATGAACAGACGACTCATATTGTCAGCTTTTTTGGTATTATGCCTGTCCACCGGCTTGCTCGCACAGGGCAAGCTGCGTGTATATGCTGCCGCCTTTTATAATCTGGAGAATCTGTGGGATACGGAAGACAATCCGGATAATCCGGGCGATGATGACTTTACTCCGGGCGGTAAGTACGAATGGACACAGGTCAAATACGAACAGAAATTGCAGAATGTTGCCAAGGTGATTTCACAATTGGCGCGTGACTATTGTCCTGCCGGACCCGCCATTATCGGCATCTCCGAAGTAGAAAACAAAAAAGTCCTGGAGGACCTGGTAAAGACAGAACCTATCGCCTCATTGGGCTACCGGATAGTGCATTTTGAGAGTCCCGACCACCGTGGCATCGATGTGGCTGCCATTTACAATCCGCGACTGTTTACTTTTGTGTCTGCGCGTACTTATCCGTTTGCCAAACCCGACATGCCGGGCTATAAAACACGCGACCAGCTTTTGGTGAGCGGTATACTGGCAGGAGAGCCTTTTCACATGATTGTAAACCATTGGCCGTCCCGTTACGGTGGTGACCGCTCATCCATTTATAGAGAAGCTGCTGCCGCCATAACCAAGCATATTGCAGACTCCATTCATGCGGCCGATCCTCAAGCGAAAGTCTTGATTGTCGGTGATATGAATGATGACCCTACTGATAAAAGTACGAAAGAAGTATTGAAAGCCCGCCGTAAAGCTGCGGATACAGAACCGGATGGATACTTCAATGCAACGTGGCCATTATTTGACAAGGGAATCGGATCACTTTGTTACCAGGATAAATGGAACCTGTATGACCAGTTGATTATATCAGGAAACTTGTTAGGCAAAGACCGCTCTACCTTGAAATTCTGGAAAGCGGAAATCTTTAACCGTGATTTCCTGACAACACAAGAAGGCAAGCGCAAAGGATACCCGTGGCGTACTTTCTCCAGTAATACTTTTATAAATGGATATAGTGACCACTTCCCGGCCTTGATTTATTTTGTGAAAGAAATACGTTAATAGTATTCTTATTATATTGTAAATGCATAGATTTGAATAACTTGATGTTGTTTGAATCTATGCATTTGTTTTGTGGTATCTTTTTTAATCCCTATATTTGTCTACATTTCATTTTAATAAAGATAAGTGTTATGGATAGCACTTTCAGAATATACCCGATAGAGATACAGAATTTTGAAGATTTACGTAATAACAACAACGTGTATGTAGATAAGACGGAGTTGATATATCGTCTGGCAAATACCAATAAGGTATATTTTTTGAGCCGCCCCCGCCGTTTTGGGAAAAGTTTGCTGATATCTACTCTTGATGCTTATTTTCGAGGGAAGAAAGATTTGTTCCAAGGATTGGCGATGGAACGTTTGGAGAAAGAGTGGAATGTCTATCCGGTGTTGCACATAGATTTCAGCATGACAAAGTACACTGCACTTTCCGACCTTGTGGGGCAGCTAAATCTGAACCTGTATGATTGGGAAAAACTTTATGGAAAGGAAGAAATGGAAGAAACGCCGGCCGAACGTTTCCGGGGAGTGATTCGTCGTGCTTATGAAAAGACGGGCAAACCGGTAGTAGTGCTCGTTGACGAATATGACGCTCCTCTATTAGACAGTAATCATTTGCCGGAACTGCAAAATGATCTTCGTGAAGAAATGCGGAAATTCTTCAGTCCTTTGAAAGCACAAGGGGAATATCTACGCTTTCTTTTCCTGACAGGTATCAGCAAATTCAGTCAGATGAGTATTTTCAGTGAATTGAATAACTTGCAGAATATCAGTATGCGGGATGATTATAGCGCTATCTGTGGTATTACCGAGCAGGAATTGCGTACGCAACTGAAAATTGATATTGAGATGATGGCACAGGCCAATGATGAAACCTATGAGGAGGCTTGCATGTATCTGAAACAACAGTATGACGGTTATCATTTCAGTAAGAAATGTGAAGATGTTTATAATCCGTTCAGTTTGTTTAATGCATTTGCTCAAAAGAGTTATGAAAATTTCTGGTTTTCTACCGGAACGCCTACTTTCTTGATAAACATATTGCAGCAAAGTAACTTCGATATTCGTGAATTGGACGGTGCTACGGCTACTGCCGAGCAGTTTGATGCCCCGACGAGTGCTATTACTGACCCTCTTCCCGTACTTTATCAAAGCGGTTATCTCACTATCAAAGGATATGACCCTGAATTTCAGCTTTATACACTTGCTTATCCCAATAAAGAGGTGCGGAAAGGATTCATCGAATCTCTTATGCCTGCTTACGTGCATTTGCCTGCCCGGGAAAACACATTCTATGTAGTTTCTTTTATTAAGGATTTGCGAGCCGGAAAACTGACTGAGTGTTTGGAACGGATAAGGTCTTTCTTTGCTTCTATCCCCAATGATTTGGAGAATAAACAAGAGAAGCATTATCAGACTATCTTCTATCTATTGTTCCGGCTGATGGGACAGTATGTAGATGTGGCAGTAAAAAGTGCGATTGGGCGTGCAGATGTAGTCGTAAAACTGCATGATGCCATCTATGTCTTTGAATTCAAGATGGATGGCACCCCGGAAGAAGCGTTGGCGCAGATAAATAGTAGAGGATATGCTATACCTTATCAACCCGATCATCGGAAAGTTATAAAGATAGGAGTAAACTTCGACAGTACGACAAGAACTATCGGAGATTGGATAATTGTTGAGGAATAATGATTCCTTAGTATTGTAACATCCACTTCCAGGCGGGAATAACGGAAATCGTTATCCCTTCTGTTTCTATCTTATCTTCCTGTTCGAAAGTGACAATTATGCAATTTTTGCAACCGGTAGTCTTGTAAGCTTCTAATATTCCGCCGATTTCCCGTGCGGTATTATGTGAGTTTAGTAGCCAGGTAACTTGTATAAGTGAGGAAACATGCTCATCAGTTTGAATTACAAAATCACATTCTTTCTCTCCTTTGTAATAGTATATTTTCTCATTCGGTGCCTTTCTTCTGCGTAAATGAAGGTATACAGAATTTTCTAATAGCTTTCCTTCATCTCCACTTTGAGGTAACAATACGGATGAGCGCAACCCATTATCTATAATATAATATTTGGAAAGAGAGTTATTCTCTTGTATCATGGACGAAGTATATTTGGGGACTTTAAAAAACATAAAGATGGAACAGGCATGTTCCAGTAGTTCATACAAAGTATCCTTAGCCACCTTTATCCCTTGCGATTTCAAATCATTGAAAACACTATTGGTCGAAGTCGGTTTTGTCAGGTTAGACATGACTCTTTTTAAAAAGTACCGGATCATGCCCGGATTGCTCAGGTCATAATGCTCTACCAAATCTCTGAATAACATTGTGTTAAAATAACTTTGCAATTCCCGGTCTTTTATAGACTGTTCTTTTTGAAGCACAACTTCGGGAAAAGCACTTCCGCTATTATATTCCTTAAAAGTAACCTTCAACTTAGCTTTTCCACTTTCCGTGTAAGAGTCTATATTAATCTTTTTAAACAGGCAGAATTCTTTGAATGAAAGAGGAAATTCCTCATATTCGAGTGGCCACCCCCGAAGAGCGGTAGCTAATTCTTCCGACAACATTTGTGCATTACTACCGGATACATAGATATTCTTGCAGTAACTCTTGAACAGGCGCAGGACGAAAAGCTCCCAGTCTTTAACCATCTGTATCTCGTCAAAAAACATATAGACAGAATTGATAGGGATATCCGGATACATTTCCATATAAGCCTGGATGATTTCGTCTAAATCTTTAGTTTGCATATTATATAGACGTTCATCATCAAAGCCTATCCATAGAATTTGTTCTCTACGAACACCGCTTTCTACTAGTGCATTAATTGCCAGCATCATTAAAGATGATTTGCCGCAACGTCTGACCCCGGGAATTGTAATAATCTTCTTACTGTTTAAGGGCAATTCCAACTCACGTGGGATAACTTCGAAAGGGAGCTCTTTCTGCTTGAGGGCAATAAGTGATTGGATAATTTGTCTTAGGCTCATATGGCAAATATTTTAAGTTTTCGTTTTCAATGGATAAAGATAATAAAAAGTTTCCGTTTGAAAAGGAAAGATTTGAGGAAAAGTTTCCGTCTAAGAAGGAAACTTTTGTAATCCGCAAGAAAAGGAGGCAGATTCTAGTGTTGTTTTTGAGTTTCAGTGGGTACATATTGAGAGGATTCCATACATATTCTAGATTTCATTCCTTATTGATTTCACCAATTCCTCTTTCAACCTATCACCACCCCTCTGAAACTCCTTATCCATCGCACTTACAGAACGGTGATAGGTTGTTGTTAACCTATCACCTCATCTATCACCTATCACCGTCTTTTTATCGCTCTGATTTCTTGTTATTTCTCCTCAATCTTACCGGAAACCTCATTCCGACACAACTACGAGCTGTTATTTTCTTGATTGTCATACACAGCTTCTTCAACCAACATTTATAACAACAGGTTTGCTCCAATGCAAGTTCTACTGCCAAATCCCGCATTTGGTCATTCTGCTCCAGCCACATCCTACGAAATGCATCCCGTTGCGTTTTTGCTTCTCTATACATTTCTATTTCCTTGTCGCGTGCACTTAAGAGATAGGCATACGTTACACAAGCCTCGGATTTGCTGATACCAAATCGTTCCAGCATCCCAACATACGCCAGAACATTCCCTTGCTCCTTGACTTTCAGGAATGCACGAAGGCATTCATCGTTTACTACAACCGTATTATATTCCTTGAGATAGGCAGTTATCACTTTCATGTCCGCCCAAAGCTGGATATACTCTTCATCAAGGTTGTGCCTCTTAGCCGCTTCTTTTATGCTAATCCATTCCGACATAGTGTTCGTTTTTTATGTGTTATACAATTAAAAAGAGTGAAAGCTCTTTTCTTAATATATTAGCACAACGGGCATCTGCACTTTCTATAATCCGGTGGGTGGGGATTAATTAGGGATGTAAAGGGGCACGAAACAAACCGTCCGGACACAAGAAAGGCGCAGATGCTGTTGCACCATTATCCCAATTCAAGGCCAGCAAAACCCTTCCAGAAGATAATGAGAACAACAGACATCCACGCCAATCGTTTATATATAACACATCTTTAACTGATATGTTGATATACGGCAATCCACGTGGAGTATCTGTTGTATCATCTCTCTCTGTTTAAAATTTGCTGATTTTTGAATTGGAGAGACAATACGTTATTTACTCCATAAAGGAAATAAAAAACACTTTCCGCCAGTTTCATCACGCCGATGGGCTGAAAGTGCGTGACAAAGATAGATGTTTTTTTTTGAACTATGCCGGAAATACGGGAATAAATATAAGAAGTTTTGTATCAACAATGAGTCAGACAAGGCGATGCAAGTAAAGACGCTGTTAAGGTATGACATGAATATAGGACTTGCAAGTATTTAACAAAGAAAATACTTACTTTCTTCTGAAACGAAAAACATGCATTCTTATGCTGATATGTCGTTACTTTGTCGTATCTTTAGTGCTTATTTGAGGGAAGCCGACTGGAGTTGTCTAGTTAGCTGACTATAGTTGACTGAACAGCCGATTCCAGTTGTCCAAGTAGCCGATTACAGTCGTCTCATGATGAAGTTAAACATTTTTATTAATAAGAAGTAATGGCTATTGTATTTGATTGGTATGAAAATCCTAATGCATCTTCGGAAGAAGAAGAGGCAGCGTTGCATCCCCGTATCTTTATGAATGGTAAGGTGGATACGGATATGCTTTGTTATAAGATTCATGATTACAGTTCGTTGACTGTGGGTGATGTAAAGAATGTGCTCGACAACCTGTCGAAGATTCTCGGCGAGTCGTTGCGTGAGGGAAAAGAAGTACATATCGAGGGGATCGGCTATTTTTATCCCACTTTGGCTGCTACGGGGAAAGTGACTCGTAGCACTCCGCATAAGACTAATAAGGTGGCTTTCAAAACTGTCCGATTTCGCCCTGACAGTAATCTGAAAGGACATTTTGTGGGTGTCCGCGCCAATCAGTCCAAGTATGTCCGTCATTCGGAGAAGGTGTCAGAGGTGGAGATTGATATGCTGTTGAAAGAATATTTTGCCGGACATCAGATGATGACCCGTCGTGATTTTCAAGAGATATGCGGCTTGGCTCGTACGACGGCAAAAACGCATTTAGTTCGCCTGCGTGGAGAAGGAAAGCTGGTGAATATCGGCTTGCGCACTCAACCGATGTATGTGCCTGCTCCCGGTTATTATGGGGTGTCGAGAGATGCGGAGCATCCCACACGATGAAGGGTGTGAAGGACGTGAAAGAGATGTTTTTCACTCAACGAATCACATAAAATGACTGATAGATTGAGAATTATATCAATGTGAAGGGAATGAACAACCAATCGAATAAAAACTAAGAGAACCGATTGCTTTACGAAGAATTAATGCTATTTTTGCAAATAACAATCAATTGACGGATATGAATTTTGAGACGTTAAGTTTTACAACCTTTTGCGTAGGAAGCCTTGCAGAAGCATTGAAAATGAGTGCAGGGAAAACATATGAATTACTGCGTACTTCCGGAATACTGACAGATTATCTGATTCCGGGATATGACGTTCTTCATACATTCAGTAAAGAATACATCGTTGAGGATCTTATCCAATACATGAAAGAGAAAGGAGTATTAGCATGAAACTATATCATGCATCTTCATTTTATCAGTGTCAAGGAAATAACAACAAGAGGAACTGACCATGCAAGCCGATAAAATCATACTGCAAATGAAATATGCCCGAATAGTCCGGTTGTTTGCCGACTTTCTCCACTTGCCATATGAAGACGCACTCGGATTCTTCTATGATTCGGATACTTATCGTCTGGTAAGTGAAGGAATAGGTGACATGCACTGCTTAAGCGATGAATATCTAGCAGACGAACTATTGATGGAATGGAAAGCAAAAGAGGGTAATGGCTCAAATCATTAACACGCATCATTATTAAGGTATGTTGATGAGTATGAAATTATCTGTTCACCGAGTTATCGATATCTACTATTAATAATTATCAAAATGTTCCTAGAAAGCTTTTTTTTCGTTTCTTTGCAAAACCAAAAGCAGTAAGTAATGCACAGATTTCAAGAGAAACAAAAATATTACGACGAAAAAGACAAGCTCATATTGGAACTGTTTCGCACCAATCCTCAAAGTGCGTTCAAATTGATGTTTGATACGTATTATATGCCTCTTTGTCTTTATGCCGTGCAATTGACAGACTCTTTCAGCATGGCTGAAGACATCGTGCAGGACTTCTTTATCTCTTTTTGGGAGAAAAAAACATATCAGAATATTGCTGTCAAGCTACGCAGTTACTTGTTTTATGCCATACGGAACAACTCTTACTTATCATTAAGGAAGAACAACCTCGTCTCGATGGAAGAACTTTTTGATACGGAAATAGATATCACCGAATCTATCACCGACGAAGAAGAACTGAGAGAAAAAGAGAGGAAAATCATGGAAGAACTGGAAAAGCTGCCCAAACAGGAACTCTCTGCCGTGCAAGCGGTGATTCTCGAAAACAAAAAGTACAAAGAAGCGGCAGAAGAACTGAATATATCCGTGAATACCCTGAAAACCCATCTGTCACGTGCATTGAAGCGCTTGCGCAAAGATAACAACCTAATACTTTTATGGCTATAAAATAATTAATTTTATATTTTTCGTTTCTTATGTCACCCATTTTGCAACTTTTATACTCCTTATTATAAAGGATTGATAAAATGAGCAAAGAAATGAAAAACCCTCGCACGCAGTTCAATAATTTGAATGAACACAAGAAGGCGGCAAAGACATGGTTTGAACATCATAGAATCAGACGCTGCCTTGACTTCATCGAACAGTATGACGCTGCACAAGCATGGAAACGCCTTCAGAAAAAGAAAAGCCAGAGACAAATACGTCGCGTGACATATACATCTGTTGCTGTCGCGGCATCTTTCCTGCTCATTTTCACACTGGCTTACACTTCCTTATCTCATAATTTCCCTCATAAGGAAACAGAACTTTCCGCCGCAACGGATTCTTTTCCGGAAATGGGCAGTAAAAAAGCCACTTTAACCCTGGATGACGGGAAAGAAATAGATTTAGGTACAAAAGAAGGAAATATAGAGAGTACGGAAGGTACAATTGCCGTCAGCAAACCCAATGAGGCGCTTGTTTATCAAGACACGAAAAAGGAGACGCCCAAGACTCTCAAATACAATACGCTGACCGTTCCCCGTGGTGGCGAGTACCTGCTTGTTCTGGCAGACGGGACAAAAGTGTGGCTAAATTCTGAAAGCAGCCTGCACTATCCGGTCAGTTTCGCGGACAAACGTGAAGTTGCTTTGACAGGTGAAGCCTATTTTGAAGTTGCCAAAGATAGCAAGCGTCCTTTCATAGTCAGCATGGCCGGCAACAAAGTAGAAGTACTGGGCACCAAGTTCAATGTCTCAGCATATCCGGAAAATAGAATATACACGACACTGGCGGAAGGAAAAGTAAAGATATATAACCATGAACGCTCGGTCACCTTGCTCCCGAACCAACAAGCGGCAATGCACGGAACAGGAGATATCAAAGTAGAAAATGTGGATGCAAGACTCTTTACATCGTGGTCACAGGGAATGTATGAGTTCCGCAAAACAGAACTCGGTGACATCGCCGCACAACTTTCACGTTGGTATAACGTAGACATATGCTTCAATGATGAAAAGCTAAAGCACAAGCGTTTTGCCGGAGTCATATTCCGCAATAACGAACTCAGTTTTGCCATCGAAGTAATCGAGAAAGTGTCAAACGTGAAATTCATCAGGGAAAACAATAAGATATATATAACAAATAGCGGAAAGGGTGGAGCCTTCCCGCTATAACACAACAATCAAAATCCTGTGAAACAGGAAATTTCAATCATTTAATCAAAACAAAGTTATGGGAAAAAAAGTTTTAAACGAAATTTTTCTTCGTAAGAATTTAATGATTAGATGTTTTATAACTTTTATGCTCTTCTCTTTAACAGTTGGCACACAAGCGTTTGCCCAGGCCGACAAGAAGATAAGCATAAATGTTCAAAACACTCTGGTCAGGGTAGTGTTAGACCAATTGCAAAGGGAGACAAATTTGCATTTTGTGTACGAAGAAACGACCATTCATCCGGGACAGACAGTGACGTTGAGTTATCAAAACGCTTCGTTATCCGAAGTCCTTCAGGATTTCTGCACACAGACTTCGCTGC
>OGOU01001540.1_pt1 | contig 17679 bp, 16 predicted proteins | sample 1552721 | NCBI WGS metagenome assembly OGOU01 (sample SAMEA2580176, study PRJEB22360) | human gut metagenome | biome: human gut; feature: human-associated habitat; material: faeces | place: Denmark | collected 2008/2010
CTAAAAAACGGTCGCCATGTAGAAAAAAACTTTTGTGCTTTTCCTGTCGTCGTTCGCGTTGCAATTCCTTTCTGCCGGCGAGCCTTTCATGTTCGTAAAAAGGGTGGAAAACAATATCGATCGGTGCAATTTGGAGAATATCCTGCCGGACGGGTCCGTCGAGGTGCTGTACAATCTGGGAAGCAAGTCGGATCTGGAACGATTGTTTTTCGACCGTTTCAATGCGTGGAGTTTTTCTTCAGGCCGAATCCCGGCATGAACGATCCCCGAGATGTAGCCGGTCTGCGAATCTTGAAAGATACGGCGGACAACTCGTATCGGATCGAAGTCAAGCGAATCGCGAATTTTAAAGAAGTAGACGACGAGGTGGACAAAGAGTATCCCTATGTCTGTTTCAGAGCCGAGGATATGACTCTAGAGCTATTCGACAGCATGATACGTCGCCATATAGAGCACAACGACAGCATGGATACGAAGCGGCGGCAGGAAAGAATGAAGCGTTACCGGGTCGAGACGAAATCTTTCCGCATCGGTCAGCAACTGGCCGACGCGCTGTACGATCGGATAACCGATATGATCGAGCATTTCGACAGTCGATACGAAGGGCGCTATGCGGCCTATTCGGTCACGTTCCGTTGCGTAGTCGGAAACGAGGTTTGGACTCTCTTTTTCCGTGATGTACCGCAGGGCGAGACGCTCGCGCTTTCCGATCTGTGCATGCGGATGCTCCGCGACGCCAAGACGGACGATTGGGCCGAGGCGGAATATCTGAATCTGTTGAGCCGTTGAACCGGCGCTTTCCGGTCGGGGAAGGCGGCGGCGCGTTCCCGGTCCGCGTTTCGGTTTTCGCCGAAAATTTGCGACCTTTGCCGAAAACCTTTCCGATGAACGTCACTTCCGCGATTTTTACCGTCAGCAGCAGCTCGCTCGGCCAGTGTCCTTCGGACGGACTGCCCGAATTCGCCTTCATCGGGCGCTCGAACGTCGGCAAGTCGTCGCTCATCAACATGCTGACCGGCCGGCAGGGGCTGGCAAAGGTCTCGGGGACACCCGGCAAGACACGGCTCATCAACCACTTCCTGATCGACAATGCGTGGTACCTGGTCGACCTGCCGGGCTACGGCTATGCCCGTACGTCGAAGGCCATGCGCAGCGATTTCGCCAAGATCATCACCGACTACGTGCTCAAATGCGAGAAGATGCACTTCCTGTTCGTGCTGGTGGACATCCGGCTCGAACCCCAGAAGATCGACCTGCGCTTCATCGAAATGCTGGGCATGAACGGCATTCCGTTCGGCATCGTCTTCACCAAGGCCGACAAGCTCTCCAAGACGCAGTGCGCCAAAAGCGTGGAGCGTTACAAGGCCACGCTGGGCGAGCAATGGGAGGAACTGCCGCCGATGTTCGTCTCGTCGGGCGAACGCGGTACGGGACGCGAGGAGATCCTCGGCTTCATCGGCGAATGCCTCGATGTTTAACCGATTGTTGAAAAAAGGTTGCCCGCAGGGCTCGTTTTTCCGACGGCTTATGCTATCTTTGCACCATCAAAAATCCTCGTAACCTATGGCTATCCACAAAATCAAAATTTTCTCGGGTCGCGGATCGGAATACCTTGCCGAAAAAATCGCGGCGAGTTTCGGTACGACGCTCGGACAATCGGAAGTACTGCGTTTCAGCGACGGCGAGTTCCAGCCCTGCTTCAACGAGTCCATCCGCGGGTGTACGGTATTCATCATCCAGTCGACGTTCCCGCCTTCGGATAACCTGATGGAGCTGTTGATGATGATCGACGCCGCGCGCCGCGCTTCGGCCTACAAGGTCGTGGCCGTAATCCCCTACTTCGGCTGGGCACGACAGGATCGGAAAGACCGGCCCCGGGTGCCGATCGGCGCGAAACTGGTAGCCAACCTGCTGATGGCCGCAGGCGTAGACCGCGTGATGACGATGGACTTGCATGCCGACCAGATACAGGGTTTCTTCGACGTACCGGTCGATGCGCTCTATGCCAGCGGCATCTTCATCCCCTATATCAAGAGCCTCAACATCGAAGAGCTGTCGATCGCAGCGCCCGACATGGGCGGCGCCAAGCGTGCCAACACCTATGCCAAGCTGCTCGGCACGCCGATCATCATTTCGCATAAGGAACGAGCCAAAGCCAACGTCGTGGGCACGATGACCGCCATCGGCGAGGTCGAGGGCCGCAATATCCTGATCGTGGACGACATGATCGACACGGCAGGCACGATCTGCATGGCCGCCGACATGCTCATGTCGCGCGGGGCGAAGAGCGTTCGCGCCGCCATCACCCATCCCGTGCTGTCGGGCCCGGCCTACGAGCGTATCAACGACAGCGCGCTGCAGGAGGTGATCGTGACCGACACCATTCCGCTCAACCCCGACAAAGACCTGCACAAGTTCACGGTGCTGTCGGTGGCGGACATGTTCGCCGACGTCATCGAGCGCGTACACAACTACAAGGAGATTTCGTCGATATTCTTCAAATAACGGATTCCCGAAAGACAGTTCGGGCGGGGTGCTTCGGATGCACCCCGCTTTTTTCACCCCGGAAGGCGGGGTTTCGGAAATTCTTAGTACATTTGTCCGCAAGGCAGCCCCTGTCTCCGGGAATACGACAGGAAAGCCCGGACGGAAAACGCACACACCAAAGACCCGAACATACCATGACATTATTCATCCTCCCCCTGTTCCTCGGCCCGACCGAGTTGATACTTATCCTGTTGGTCGTATTGCTCCTGTTCGGCGGCAGGAAAATCCCCGAACTGATGCGCGGCCTGGGACGCGGCGTCAAGGAGCTCAAGGACTCCTCGAAGGAAGACGGCAAGGACGGCGGGACGAAGAAAAAGGAATAACCGCGCGCAAAGGCTGCGGTGCCGGGGAAAACGACATCGTATTCCCCCGGAGCCCAGGGCTCGCCGGCGCGGAAAACGCATCGTCCAGCACGAGCGAAAAACTACGGCAAGCGGCGCCCCCCCGGAGAGCAGACAGGCAAGCGGCGGGCATCCGGCACCCGGCACCCAGAGAACAGACAGGCAAGCGGGATCGCATCCGGGCAACAAAAGCCATGTACGCAACGCGCAAGACATACCGGACGGCATAGGTAATGCCGGCGAAGCACCGGAGCAGCGGTACCGGAAGCGGTACGGAAGCCGGCAGCGCGAAGGACAGCAACCCGGGACACTACTATCGGGGAAACGGCGGATGGAATAATCCACCCCGGCCAGCCCGGAAGGAAGAACGGCAAATGGAAGGGGAACAGGAAAGGCAGGAACGATGAACCGACGACCAAAAAAGAGGCGCTCAAAATAACCGAGCGCCTTCTTTTATTTTACCACTTACCACGATTTTTTACCCCGCACCACGCGATGGCCGTTGATGACCAGCATGACCGGCGCAACGAAATAAAAGAGCCACCACCATCTCCAGCCGTCGCCTCCGCAAAGGACGACGACCAGCACGACGGACATGAGAGCCAAGCCGCCATACCCCGCCTTGAGTTGCCAGCGGGCGTTTTCCAAAGCGGCCTGACGGCGGATCCCGGCGCAGACGCGCCTGACCTCTTCTTCGGAGTGTTTTTCTTCCCGGACCATAGTTCCCTTGGTTCAAACCGCTCCCCGGGGCTCGCCCCGCCGGATGCGGCGACGTTATTTCAGCGGCGAATCGGGCTCCCGGGACATCACCAGGTAGAACATGCGGTCGAGGAAGCCGGGGGCGAACTTCTTGACGAAATGCGTGGCACGCCCCTCGTTTTCCATCAGGCAGAGGCGCTTGCGCTTCAGGATGCCGCGGGCGACAATGCGGGCGACCTCTTCGGGGGTCATCATCTTCGCTTCGTCGCGCGGGGTTGCGCCCTGCTGCGTGCCGTCGGCCGTAAGGGCCGAGAAGCGAACGTTGGATGCCGTGAAACCCGGGCAGGCGATCATCACGTGCAGTCCCTTTTTAAGGTTTTCGATGCGCAGCGTTTCGAGGAAACCCGTCATGGCGTACTTCGAGGCCGAATAGCCCGTGCGCCCCGGCAGCCCGTGCAGCCCGGCGACGGACGAGATGCCGACAATCGAACCGTGCGACTGCTGGAGGTACGGCAGGGCGAACTTGCAGCAGTTGACCGTACCCCAGAAATTGACGTCCATCAGGCGATGCAGCACCTCCAGGTCGACGTCGTCGAAAATGGCGCGCATCGAAAGCCCGGCGTTGCAAACCAGCACGTCGATCCCCCCGAACTCACGTACGGCCGTGTCGATCAGTTCGCGGCACTCGCCGACATCGGTCACGTCGACGCCGCAATAGGCGGCCTGCCCGCCCCGGGAGCGGATGTCGCCCGCGATAAGCTGTAATTTCTGCACGCTGCGCGCGCCCAGCACCACGCGGGCGCCCTGTGCGGCGAACTCGCGTGCCATCGCCTCGCCGATACCCGACGAAGCACCCGTCACGATGACGACCTTATTTTTTAAATCTTTCATATCAATCGTTTATTTCAAGCTGCAACGTATCGTAGGCCATGTGTACGCCGCGGGGGAGCGTCGGCTCCGTCACGGCATGCAGGCCGATGTCGTGGGACATGTGCGTGAGGTAGGCCTCGCGCGGGGCGACGCGGGCGATGAGCGCAAGGGCCTCGGCCACGTTGAAATGGGAATAATGCTCCGTAAAGCGGAGCGCGTTGACGACGAGCACCTCGACGCCCCGGAGTTTTTCGACCTCGGCATCCCCGATGGTCTTGAAATCGGTCAGGTAGGCCAGCCTGCCGATACGGTAGCCCGTGACGGCAAACCGGTCGGAATGGTGTCCCGATACGGGGACGACCTCCAGCCCCCCGACCCGGAACGGCCGGGTGACGTCGATCTCATGCAACTCGATTTCGGGCACGCCGCGGTACTTATCCTGCGCGAAGGCATAGTCGAAGTCCTTGCGCACGACGCCGATGGTATGGGGTGCGGCATAGATGTCGACCTTGTGCACCAGCGGCGGGTAATCGACAAAGTTGAAGGCCCGCACGTCGTCCAGCCCGCCGATATGGTCTTTATGTTCGTGCGTGAGGAGGATGGCGTCGAGGTGGCGGATGCCCGTGCGGAGCATCTGACAGCGGAAATCGGGGCCGGCGTCGATGACCATACGCACGCCGCACGCCTCGACCATGGCCGAAGTGCGCAGGCGGTTGTCGCGCCTGTCGGCCGAGGTGCAGACCTTGCAGCGGCACCCGATGACAGGGACGCCCTGCGAGGTGCCCGTTCCCAGAAAGGTGAGTTTCATGCAGGCAAAGATAGTAAAAATAGGGCGACTGCGTACGGGCACGCCGAAGAATCTGCCGCGGTGTACCGGCACGGCAGCAGCAAAGTCCGGAGCTGTCACCACCGTCCCCAAGCCGCAGGCCGCCTGCAAAACCGGAGAAGACAAGCGGGGAAAACTCCCGGAACGTTCCGGAAAGTCCCGGTGCATCCGCCCGGCGTACCCGGAAACACCGGGAAACCCGCACCCTTACCCCGGAGCCCGGGAACATCCAAAGTACCGGAACCCGGGAAAACTCAGAATGTCTGCTCGATATTCCAGACGAAGGCGCGCGAGCCCTGCATCTTGGTAGCGGCGTCCATCTCCCGGAAAGCCTCCATCAGCGGCGCGACCTTTTCGTCGTCAACGATGGCCATGACCGAAGCGTTCATCGACGGCCAGGCATGCGTGCCGTAATGGGGTTCTCCGTCGACCGACCCGCGTCCCTCGGTCAGCGCCCAACGCGTAAAGCCGCGGATGCCCTGCTCGTCGAGGATGGCGTTCACACGGTCGGTGAGCGCCTGGTTGTATGATAAGAATACTGCTTTCATAATTTACGTTCTATTAAATCGAACAATCGTCCGCCGCCCTGCCGTCTTCGGGGGTTGTCGCGGAACCCGTACGAGGCGGGCTTCCCCAACAACCCGGAATCGCAGGTGTTGCCCCCGATCGCCGGAAGCGGAAGGCGACGTCGCATCACTCGTCATTTTCAGGATCCTCAATGGCTGCTGGCCTGATGTGCTGCTGCCAGGCGTGCTAGTTTTTCCTTCTCCTTGCGCTGCGAGCGGTTGACGAATACCGAGTAGAGCGCCGGGATGATGAACAGCGTCAGCAGGGTCGAGAAGGTAAGTCCGCCGATCACGGCGATACCCATCGGCTGCCACGTCTCCGAGCCTGCGCCCGTACCGATCGCCAGCGGCAGCATGCCCAGAATAGTCGTGAACGAGGTCATCAGCACGGGACGCAGACGGCTCTTGCCGCCGGCGATCACGGCGTCGAAGACGCCCGAACCGCGCTCGACCAGCAGGTTCATGTAGTCCACCATCACGATACCGTTCTTGGTCACGATACCCACCAGCATGATGGCGCCGATCAGGGCGATGAGCGACAGTGGCGTGGAAGTCATCCACAGCGCGAGGAACACGCCCGTGAAGGCGAACGGAATGGTGAACATGATGATGAACGGGAACAGCAGCGACTCGAACTGCGTGGCCATCACGATATAGACCAGAATGACGATCAGGATGAACAGCACGCCCAAATCGCCGAAAGCGTCGCCCTGATCCTCGACCGTGCCGCCCACTTCGAGGTCCACGCCGTCGGGGATGTGGTATTCGGAGATCAGCTTTTCGACCTCGGCCACCACGTCGCCCAGCGCGACGCCGGCGCCCAGCGTCGATTGCACCGAGATCACGCGCTGGCGGTTCTCGCGCTCGATCATCGGAGCGGCATACTCCTCCTGCACCCGGCCGACCTCCTTGAGTTTCACGGGGCGGCCATGCGCGTTGTAAAGCGTGATGTTCTCCACGTCATCGACCGAGGTGCGGAATGGCTCGCCGTAGCGTACGACGATGTCGTATTCGTCGCCGTCCTCGCGGTACTTCGACGCCACGAGACCGTCGATCCGGTTTTTCACGGCCTGCGACGCAGTGGCGCTGTTCATCCCGTAATACGACAGGCGGTCGCGGTCGAAGACCACGTTGTATTCGGGGCGCAGGTCGTCGCGCGAAAGTTTCACGTCGCGCACGCCTTTCATCCCGCGCATCTTCTCCTTCAGGTCGTTGGCGATGGCGTTCGTGACGTCCATATCATAGCCGAAAACCTTGACATTGACCGTCGCCGAGCCGCTCATGCTGCCCGACATGCCGCCCGGCGTCACCGTGTACTGACGCACTTCGGGAATCCGGTCGAGGTCTTCGCGCAGCAGGTCGGAAACGACGTAGATCGAACGCTCGCGCCCCTCGACATCCGTCAGACGCATGTTGTAGTTGATGATATGCGAGCCGGTGGTCTGCATCGCGGCGAAGGCGTTGTCCGAAGAGTTGGCTCCGGCCGAAGCCGACACCAGCACGATCTCAGGATATTTCGCATAGATGATGCTGTCGATCTGCCGGGCGATGCGCGCCGTATACTCCACGCCGATATTCTGCTCCAGCTCGACCATCGCCGAGATACGGCTGTTGTCCGAAGGCGGGAAGAACTCGGTCGGCACGCGGGTGATCAGTCCCAGCGAAACGACGAAAAGGCCCATCATCGAGAAGATCGTGATGCGGCGGTGGCGGACCACCCAGTTCAATGAACGGGCGTAGATGTCGTCGAGCCATTCGAGCGCACGGTCGATCGGCTTGTAGACGATGCCGACGCCTTTGTAGTCGTGTACGCCTCCGTCGAGTTTGAGGAGGTAGGCCGACATCATCGGCGTGAGCGAGATGGCCGCCGTCGTCGAGACGCAGACCACGATCGTCACGATCCAGCCCAGCTCGCGGAAGAGGATACCGGCCATGCCCGGCACCATCGTCAGCGGCAGGAACACGGCAACGACCACGAGCGTGGTGGCAATGACCGACAGCCACACCTCGTTGGTGGCGTAGATGGCGGCCTCCTTGGGATTCGAACCTCGCTCGATGTGCGTCGTGATGTTCTCCAGCACCACGATGGCATCGTCGACGACCATACCGATGGCGATCGAAAGCGACGAGAGCGAGATGATATTGAGCGTCGAGCCCGTGGCGAAGAGGTAGATGAACGAACAGATCAGCGACACGGGGATCGTCATACAGATGATGAGCGTCGCCCTCCACCGCCCGAGGAAGGCCATCACCACCAGCACCACGAAGATAAAGGCGTACATGATCGTTTCCGAGAGCGACCCGATGGCATTGGTGATTTCCTGCGACCCCTCGAAGATCGTCTCCATCTTCACGTCGCGCGGAAGGCTCGCCTGGATGTCGGGCAGGCGCTTCTGAATCTCATGGACGATGTCCACGGTGTTGGCACCCGACTGCTTCTGGATCATCACGCGCACGCTCCGCTGCCCGTTGGCGCGTTCGTCCATCGTGGCCTTTTCGAGCGTATCGCGGATCTCGGCCACGTCGGAGAGCATCACCGTGCGTCCCCCGGCATTGGAAACCACGACCTTGCGCATCTCGTCGCTCAGCTTGAATTCGCCGTCGGCCTTGATGTTGAACGTGTTGTTGCCGATGTCGATCGTACCGCTCGGGATGTTGACGTTCTCGGCGGCGATGATCTGCCCCAGCTGCTCGACGGTCAGGTTGTAGGCTTCGAGCTTGGCCGGGTCGACATTGACCTGCACCTCGCGCTCGGGGGCGCCCATGACCGTCACGGCACCCACGCCGTCGACACGGTTCAGGACGTTGACGAATTTATCGTCGAGGATCTTCTTCAGGGCCGGGTAGCTCTCGTCGGCCGTCACGGCAAGCATGATCACGGGGATCATCGAGGTCGAGAACTTGAAGATCGTAGGATAATCGATGTCGTCGGGCAACTGCGACTGGCTGCGGCTCACCACGTCGCGGATCTCGTTGGCGCCCTCGGTCAGGTCGGATCCGTATTCGAATTCGACAATGATCATCGACACGTTGTCCTGCGACTTGGAGGTCAGTTTCTTGAGGTTGCTCACCGTATTGAGGTTATCCTCCAGGATACGGGTGATGTTGGTCTCGATATCCGCAGCGTTGGCTCCGGGATAGAAGGTGATGACCGATATCTGGGGGATTTCGATTTCGGGGTACTGGTCTACCGCGAGGTTCATCAGCGAGAAGAGCCCGAAGACCATCACGCCGACGAACATGAGCACCGTGGAGACCGGTTTCCGAACCGCGCTTTCGTATATTTTCATATGTTTCGGGGCGTTTTATTCCTGTTTGATTTCCACTTTGGCACCGTCGTAGAGTTTCGAAAGGGCCGTGACGGCCACGGCTTCGTCCGCCCCTACGCCCGAAAGAATGTCCACGCGGTCGCCGACCTGGCGTCCGACATCGACACGGCGGCGACGGGCAACGCTATCGCCCTCGATGACATACACGAAGCGCTCGGCAGTGCCGACCTGCTTCTGGACGGCCACGTCGGGCACCATGACGCCCTCCTTCTGCCCCATGTTGAAGATCGTGCGGGCGTACATACCCGGGCGCAGCGTGCGCCGGGCATTGGGCACCTTCACCTCGACCTTGAACGTACGGGTCGTGGGGTCGAGCGCCGGATAGATCAGCGACACGGTACCCGTAAAGGTCTGGTCGGGGAAGATGTCCACCTTCAGCTCGACGGGCATCCCGACCTTCACGTTGGGGAAATACTGCTCGGAAATATTGGCGATGACCTTCAGCGGGTCGATCTGCATGATGTGCAGGATGGGCTGCGCCGAGAAGAGGTCGCCCGACTCGTAGTTGCGCGCCGTGACCACGCCTGTGATGGGCGAACGCACCTCGATGTTCTTCTTGAGGTTGGCGACCACCTCGCGCTGCACGTCCAGCTGCGCCTTGGCCTGCTGGATCTGCTGCGCCGAGATACCGCCGGCCTCATAGACGGGCAGCAGGCGGTTGTAATCGTCCTCGACGGTCTTCAGCTGCACGAGCTGCTGGGTGTACTGCGTCGGATCGAGCGTCACGATGAGCTGCCCCTCGTGCACGGGGTCGCCCACCTCGACCAGGATGCGGTCGATGTGCACGCCCGAAGCCGCCGGAGTGATGTCGTTCTCCCTGAAGGGCTCGATCTCCGAAGTGAACTCCTCGGTAAGCTGCACGGTGGCGGACTCCGCCGTTTCGGTTTTGGTCAGCACACGGTTGTCCTGCTGCACGTCGCCTGCCCCGTTTTTGCCTTTGCAGCCGGCGAGGGCGGCCGCGGCAAACAATATAACTGCTGTTTTCTTCATATGCTATCTTTGTTTTTCAATTTCCACGCTATTTTTCCTTGCCGACGATGCGGTCGTACTCGGCCTTGGCCGTCAGGTAATCGAAGATCGCCTGCGAATAGTTGAGCTGCGCCTGCGTCTGCGCCAGCTGGGCGCTGTTGAGCTCGAGGATCGTACCCGCCCCCGCACGGTAACGGGTGTCGGAGATCGAGTAGGCCTTGCGCGCCTGCTCGACGGTGAGCTCCTGGGCGTACATCGTCTCGCGCGCCGTCAGCAGGTCGTTCAGCGCCGAGCGAACCTGCACGTCGACCTGCTGCCGGGCGTATGTCCGCTGGAGGCCGATCTGCGAAATCTGGTTCTTGATCTCGCGCGAGCGGTTCATCTTCGTCAGCCCCGAAAAGAGCGGCACGGAGACGCGGATGCCGGCGGAAAGCGGGTTCTGCCAGAAATAGCCGTCCTTGACGCTGGTCATCGTCATCTTGTCCGGATCGAACGACACCGAGCCCATGTTGTTTCCGGTGAGGGTGAAGTTGCCGAACGCCCCGATGGTCGGCAGGCGGCTCGCATTCTCGGCCTTGAGCTGGAGGCGGAGCAGATCCTCCTGCAATTCGAGCGTGCGCAGGTCGGAGTTGTCCGAAGTGTCGGTCGTAAGCCCCTCGGTTCCGGCGAGCACCTTGTCGCGCATGGCGTCCAGCTCGCCTTCGACCTCGATTTCGACCTGCTCGGGGATCGAAAGATACATCTTGAGCATCAGCTTGGCGATGCGGATCGAGTTCTCGGTCTGGAGGATCGAGGGTTTCAGGTTGCTGAGCTGCACCTGCGCCGTCAGCAGGTCGTATTCCGAGGTCAGGCCGTTCTGGTACTGCACCTGCGTATCGTCGACCGTACGTTGTACGGTGGCCTCCGACTCGCGGAGCACGTCGAGCGACTGCTCGGCGAGCAGGATGTTATAGAAGGCCTTTTTGACTTCGGCCGTCAGCGTGATGCGCGACGAACGCGCCGCCTCGACGGCCGTGGCCATCTGCTTGTCGTTCATCTTCATCATGCGGTAAACCTGCGGCGCGAAGAGCGGCACCGAAGCATCCACGGCCCCGCTGAGCGTCGTATAGGGGTCGTTGCCCAGCGAGAAGCCCTTGGACATCTGCTGCACGATGAAGCTGTGGTTGACCTGCCCGGTCACCGATACCTGCGGCAGCAGGCCGCCCCATGTCTGGCGTTTCACATAGTCGTAGCGCTGCACCTCCATCTCGGCGACCTTGACGGTGGGGTTCTCGCTCAGCGCCAGGTCGAGGGCCTGGTCGAGCGTGAGGCGCATCTGCGCTACGGCAGCGAACGTACCCGTTGCCGCGAGGCACAATGTCAGAATCAATTTTTTCATAGTCATCTATCCAAATTCAATTTATTTCCCGTTTTCGACAGTCTGTACCGCTTCAGGTTGTCGTCGATCAGCTGCAGGCCCTTAGCGGTCGAAATGCCGCGGAAAAAATTGCTGATGATCTGCACGAAAGCCTCGCGCTCGGACATCCCGTCGGGCAGCATCAGCTCGCGGCGCGTCACAATGGCCGAAGCCGTATAGTAAAGCACCGAAATCGAGAGGTCGATGTTGAAATTATTGACGAACAGCCCGGCCTCGATGCCCTGTTCGAGCATCGAACGCAGGCTCGTGCGGTTTTTCACCATCCCTTCGCGCATCAGTTTGTCGTGTACGGCGGGATAAAACTTCCGGAGGTTGTCCATCATGCGGCGCGAAACCTAGGCGTTGTCCATCACTTCGCCCAGCACCATGAACATGGCTTCGAGAACGTCGTGCGCGTCGGCCGTGAGTTCGTTCCACCGCTGGCGGTTACGTTCGGAATAGCGTTCCATGGCCAGGTAGAGCAGGCCTTCCTTGTCGCCGAACATCTCGTAGAGCGTCCGCTTCGACACCCCGAGCTGCTGCGCGATGTCGTCCATTCGTACCGACTTGATACCCTGCGAAACGAACATCTGCATGGCTTGGTCGATAATGCGTCCTTTCTGAGGAGGGGTCATAGCATTCAAATATTTCGGATCCGGTGGCAAATATAGAAAGAAAACCCATGAAACCAAAAAAGTTTTCTGTTTTCTGTCGTTTCATCAGCAAATAACACACCGAACGGCGAACAATGTAGTAAATCTGAACAATATGGGAGGTATCCCCCGTCCGTTCAGGCCGGTAGGGATCGTATCCGGGGAGACGCCGGGCATACTGCCGCAACGCATGCCGGTCCGGCGGGGGCTCGCATCAGCGCAGCACGGGCGAAGGAACACGACTGCCGGAGCCTGCATGCCAGCCCACGGGCGCGGCAGGGACGCATGCCATCGAGACACGCACCGGGGGATACGCCCCACGCACCGTCCACGAAAAAAAAGCCGCTGCGGTTTGTCCGCAGCGGCCATAGGGAGAACATGACACGGGGTTATTTCGTCACCCGTTCGAGCCAGCGCACCATCGAGAGCATGACGAGCATCGACATGCCGCAGGCTGCGACGAAGACGCACCACGTAGCCCACATCGGGGTGTGCATGTAGAGCCATCCGCCGACGAACAGCAACGCATTGCCCACGGCCGTAGCGGCCAGCCAGAAGCCCTGCATAAGGCCCTGCATGTGCGGGGGCGCCACCTTCGATACGAATGCCAGTCCGAGGGGCGAGATGAAGAGCTCGGCGACGGTAAGGATGAAATAGAGGCCCACCATGACCCACGGGGTCACCAGGATCGACTGCACCTGGTCGGCCTTCATGCCTGCGAGGGCGGCCTTGTCGGGCAGTGCGAACGAGAAGAACATCAGGAAGAGGTAGGCCGTGGCGGCGATACCCATACCGATGGCGATCTTCATCGGGGTCGAAACCTCGATGTTGCGTTTGCGCAGCCAACCGAAGAACCACATGATCAGCGGCGTGAGGGTCACGACGAAGAAGGGGTTGACGCTCTGGAAAATCTCGGCGCCCTTGATGGTCGTGAAGCCCAGGTTGATGTTGATGACGTCGAGGTTGACGTAGTCACGTGCGAAATAGGTCAGCGAATAGCCGTTCTGGTGGAACGAAACCCAGAAGAAGATCACGACGCCGAACACGGCGAACAGTGCGTAGATGCGCTGGCGGATCTCCTGCGCCGACATGGTGATCTCCTCGGCCGAAGCCTTGGCACCGCCGGCCGCAGCTTTCTTCGACGGGTCGGGGAAGCGCTGCTTGTTGGACAGGTAGATGACCAGCGACACGAGCATCATCACGATGGCCGCGATGAACGCATAGTGGAAACCGCGGTTGAAGACATCGAGGTAGCCGTTGCAGAAATCGTGCAGGCCGGCAGCCGACACGGGCGTGCCGTCGAGGTAGGCCGAATTGGCGTACGACGTGAGGTTGGCAAGCCCCTCGCCGGCCATGTGCTCGCCCTTGGCAAGGTATTCGTGGCACAACTCGGGCAGCTTGGCGTTATAGTCGAAATTGTTGACCTTGAGCCACCAGTTGCGCACGCCGATGGCGACGAACGGCGCGAAGAAGCCGCCGATGTTGATGAACATGTAGAAGATCTGGAAACCCGACTCGCGCTTGGCGCTGAACTCCTTGTTGTCGTACATCTGCCCCACCAACGCTTGGAGATTGCCCTTGAAAAGGCCGTTGCCGAAGGCGATGACCAGCAGTCCGAGGCAGGTCAGCGTCAGATAGAGCGGCAGGCTGGGAACCGGCGTGGGCGTGGGAATGGCGATCAGCAGGTAACCCAGCGACATCACCACCAGCCCCCACATGATGGTGCCCTTGTAGTTCTTGGTCTTGTCGGCGATGATACCGCCGACAAGCGCCAGCAGGTAGATCGAAGCGTAGAATCCCGAATAGATGTAACCCGCCGTGGCCTCGTCGAGACCGAACTTGGCGGAGATGAACAGGGTCAGGATCGCCATCATGATGTAGAAACCGAATCGCTCGCCCATATTGGCCAAAGCCGCGGCGATCAGTCCTTGGGGTTGTCCTTTCATAAGTTAATTTTTGGTGTTAGTAATAAATGATTCGTTTTTTGTTTGCTGACAAAGATAGAAAAATTTTCCATATATTTGTATAAACACAAAACCGGTTATGGAAAAAACGACCCGCAGGCTTCCGATCGTCGAACGCGACGAGTGGCTGCTCCCCGCAGAGCAGGAGCTCAATAACCGTTACGAGCGGTATATGGACAAAATGAATGCAATCGTGCAGGCGGCGGGGTCGCTCGTCGATTACGCCAACGGCTACCGCTATTTCGGCTGGCAGCGCGACGAGACGCTCGACGGCTGGTGGCTGCGCGAATGGCTGCCCGGAGCGCACGACGTCTACGTCTTCGGCGATTTCAACAACTGGCAGCGGACCGAAATCCGCATGCAGCGCGACCGCCACGGCGTATGGAGCGCCTTCTTCCCGGAGGCGATGTACCGCGACCGGCTCCGCCACGGGTCGCTCTACAAGCTCCATGTCCACGGCGACAACGGCTGGAAAGACCGCATCCCGGCCTATGCCACGCGCGTGGTGCAGGACGAGGCGACGAAGAATTACACGGCCCAGTTCTGGGCGCCGGAGCCGTTCGACTGGCGGGGCGACGCATTCGACATTTCGAAAAACGGGAACCTGCTCATCTACGAGGCACACGTGGGCATGGCGCAGGAGAAGGAGGGCGTCGGAACCTACCGCGAATTCACGGAGAAGATATTACCTATAATAAAAAAGGACGGCTACAACGCCGTGCAGCTCATGGCCATCGCCGAGCACCCCTATTACGGGTCGTTCGGCTATCATGTGTCGAGTTTCTTCGCCCCGGCATCGCGCTGCGGCACGCCCGAAGAGCTGAAGGAGCTGGTGCGCCGCGCCCACGAGCTGGGGCTGGGAGTCATCATGGACCTCGTACACGCCCACTACGTGAAGAACCTCAACGAAGGCATCAACGAGCTGGACGGCACGGACCACCACTATTCGCTGCCCGGAAAGGCGGGCTACCAGCCCTATTGGGACTCGATGCTCTTCGACTACGGCAAGGACGAGGTGCAGCATTTCCTGCTTTCGAACGTCAAATACTGGCTCGACGAATTCCATTTCGACGGCTACCGCTTCGACGGCGTGACCTCGATGATCTACCACCACCACGGCTACGTCGATTTCGACTGCCGCGAACGTTTCTTCGACGCGGGGGTGAACGGCGACGCGCTGACCTATCTGACGCTGGCCAACCGGCTGGTGCACGACTTCCGCGCGGGCGACGTGACGATCGCCGAGGACGTAAGCGGCATGCCGGGGATGTGCATTCCCGACACGGACGGAGGCATCGGCTTCGACTACCGGCTGGGGATGGCCATTCCCGATTTCTGGATCAAGCAGCTCAAGGAGGTGCCCGACGAGGAGTGGAACATCTGGGAGATGTGGAACGTGATGACCGACCGCCTGCCCGAAGTGAAGACGGTGGCCTACGCCGAGTCGCACGATCAGGCGCTGGTGGGCGACAAGACGCTGGCGTTCAGGCTGATGGACAAGGAGATGTATTTCAACATGGACCGCGCGTCGCAGAGCGTGGTGATCGACCGCGGCATGGCGCTGCACAAGATGATCCGCCTGATGACCATTTCGACGGGCGGGCAGGCCTACCTCAACTTCATGGGCAACGAGTTCGGGCATCCCGAATGGATCGACTTCCCGCGCGAGGGCAACGGCTGGAGCTACGCCCACGCCCGGCGGCAGTGGTCGCTGGCCGGGAACGGGTTTCTGCGCTATGCGTGGCTGGGGGATTTCGACAAGGCGATGATTAAACTGGTGAAGCGGTACAGGGTGCTGGCTGACGGCTACGCGTGGAATCTCGTGATGGACGAATGCAACAAGACGATGGCCTTTGCCCACGGCGACCTGCTGTTCGTCTTCAACTGGCACCCCTCAGCGTCGATTCCCGACTACGAGCTGCCCGTGCAGGCGCCCGGCAAATACGTGCCCCTGCTCTCGACCGACGAGCGGCGTTTCGGCGGGCAAGAGCGGCAGGCGATGGACGGCGAGCACTTCTCGTTCCCGGCGCAGGACGGGGATAACACCGAGCGGCCGCATATCCGCATCTACAATACTTCGCGCACGGCGACGGTATATCTGAGAACCGACGGACGACAACCCTCCGCCGTGACCGGGAAGTGAACGGTCCGGAGAAAGGACGAGGCCGGGATCAACAGCACGGAGAGGAAGCAAGAGGCCGGGAGGAAACCGGAACGGAACGGCGATGGAAAATCCTATTGCGGTAAAGGGAAACGCCGAAAAAACAAGGCTGGAAAGCAAAAGCACGGAGAGGAAACAAGGCCGCAAAAGCCGGGGAGGAACGGGGCTGGAAGACCGCAAAAAAACGATAACGATTAACGGCAGGGAATACCCCTGCCGTTAATCGTTACCGAGCAACACGAATCGGCGGAAGTCAGCGCGCCCCGTCGGCGGGATAGACCACGCCCAACTGGCGGCGCACTTCATCGATGATCTCCAGCGTCGCAAGCGAATTGGCGTGGCTGTTGACCGCCGATTCCGGGCGGCCCTGTTCGATCAAATCAATGAACTCCGCGATTTCGTAATAGTAACGGTCCCGGTCCGGCTCCACACCGACCGATTCGCCGACAGTCTCCGGGCCGCGGCCCGAAGCGGCGCCTCGGCGCGGGAAACGGGTCACACAGCGTATGTCGTGGATCGTATCCAGCAGCAGCGTACCCTCCTCCCCTTCGATCTCGGAGGGCAGGCGCGAATCGGCGATCTTGGAGTAGAGCACCGTGGCGTTCATCCCCTCGTAACGGAAGTTGACGGCTCCCTGACCGTCCGCCCCCGAAGAGAGCACGACACCCTGCGCATCGACGGCCTGCGGCCGCCCGAAAAGCGCGACCATCGGGTAAACCGTATAGACGCCGATGTCCATCATGGCGCCGTTGGAAAGCGACGGATCGAAGGCATTGAGCACGACGCCCTCCCTGAACTTGTCATAGCGCGAGGAGTACTGGCAGTAGCTGGCGAAGTAGCGGCGGATCGTTCCCAGACGGGGAAGCTGCTCGCGCACGATCCGGAAATTGGGATTGAGCGTCGCAATCATGGCCTCCATCAGCACGACGCCGTATCTGCGCGCGGCTTCGATCATCGCACGGGCTTCGCGCGCATTGGAGGCCAGCGGCTTCTCGCACAGCACGTGTTTGCCGCAGCTCATGCAGAGGATGCTCTGCGACGCATGCAGGGCGTTGGGCGAGGCGATATAGACGGCATCGACGAGCGGACTGCGGGCCATCTCTTCGAGCGAGGTGAACGTATGCGGAATCCCGTGCTTCGCGGCGAAGGCGTCGGCCGTAGCCTGATTGCGCGAACAGATCGCCGCCGCCTCGAAGCGCGCATCCTGCCGGGCGCCGGCAAGCACCCAGTCGGCGATAAAGCCCGTGCCGACCATTCCGAAACGAATCTTTCCTTTCATACCAATGCTGTCAATATATATATTATTCCAATCAGCAGTTGAACTGCTGTGATTTATAAGTTTAACCGAGGTCATTTAA
>OGOU01001549.1_pt1 | contig 17614 bp, 12 predicted proteins | sample 1552721 | NCBI WGS metagenome assembly OGOU01 (sample SAMEA2580176, study PRJEB22360) | human gut metagenome | biome: human gut; feature: human-associated habitat; material: faeces | place: Denmark | collected 2008/2010
CGTGGAAAATGAAGCCGCTATTATCATTCCACAAAAAGCGACTTATGAATTGCAGGACAAAAAATTTGTTTTTGTCGTAACCGATAGCTCGACGGTGGTATCGACAGAAATCAAGGTATTGCCTCAAACCAACGGACAGCAGTACGTCGTTTCTTCCGGGCTTAAACCGGGCGACCGTATCGTCACCGAAGGCGTAGGAACTTCTGTAAGAAACGGTATGAAAATCAATCCTATCACACCGGAGCAAGCCTCCGCCCGCCTCCAACAAGCCACACAGCAAACGGCAGCTATGGGAAATGCAAAAAAATAACGTGGTGAAACCATTCGTATTACAAATACTGAATTATGAAATTAGATAAATTTATAAATCGCCCGGTACTATCGACGGTTATTTCAATCATAATCGTGATCCTGGGTATTTTAGGGTTAGTGTCACTACCTGTAACTCAATATCCGGATATCGCCCCCCCAACGGTACGTGTAAGCGCAACCTATACCGGAGCCAACGCACAAACCGTTTTAAATAGTGTGATCGCTCCGCTGGAAGAACAAATCAACGGTGTGGAAGACATGATGTATATGACTTCCACCGCGACCAATACCGGAGAAGCAAATATTGAAATTTACTTTAAACAGGGTACCGACCCGGACATGGCGGCTGTAAATGTGCAGAACCGTGTTACCAAAGCTCAAGGTTTACTTCCTTCCGAAGTAACTAAAATCGGTGTAATCACGGCCAAACGCCAAACCAGTATGTTGCTGGGTTTTACCTTATATAGTTCCGACGATCAATTCGATGAGATTTTCCTGGAGAACTACATGAAAATCAACCTGATCCCTCAAATCCAGCGGGTAGCGGGTGTGGGTGAGGCTATGGTTATGGGAGCGGACTATTCCATTCGTATCTGGCTGAAACCGGATATTATGGCGCAATACAAGCTCATGCCCGACGATATCACGGCAGCCCTGGCAGAACAGAATATCGAAGCTGCTCCGGGACAATTCGGAGAGAGAGGCGACCAGTCGTTCCAGTATATCATGAAATATAAAGGGCGTCTGCAAACAGAAAACGAATTTGAGGATATTATTATCCGGGCTACCCCCGACGGTGAAATTCTCCGCCTGAAAGACGTTGCCCGCATTGAATTGGGCGGTGTTACCTACGGATACAGCACCAAAGCAAACGCTCATCCGGGTATTACCTCGATCATCTTCCAGACCGCAGGTTCCAATGCCACGGAAATCATCAACAACATTAAAGCAATCATGGAAGAGGCATCCAAAGACTTCCCTCCCGGAGTAAAATACGATGTACTTTTGGATGCCAACGACTTCCTGTTCGCCTCGATCCACGAAGTGCTGAAAACCCTGATAGAAGCCTTCATTCTGGTGTTTATCGTCGTGTTTATCTTCTTACAGGATTTCCGGTCAACCTTGATTCCGGCAATTGCGATTCCGGTAGCATTGATAGGAACTTTCTTCGTTCTTTACCTGATCGGATTCAGTTTGAACCTATTGACCTTGTGTGCCATTGTGCTGGCGATTGCGATTGTGGTCGATGATGCGATAGTGGTGGTCGAAGCCGTGCATGCGAAACTCGACCAAGGCTATAAATCCTCTGTAAAAGCTTCGATCGATGCGATGAGCGAAATTTCCGGAGCAATCGTTTCTATCACCCTGGTGATGATGGCCGTGTTTATTCCCGTAAGCTTTATGACAGGAACTTCCGGAACATTCTACCGCCAGTTCGGTTTGACGATGGCCGTCGCAATCGGTCTTTCTGCGATAAACGCCTTAACCCTGAGCCCTGCCCTTTGTGCAATCTTCCTAAAACCCCACGATAAAAAAGGGCATGAAGGAGAAACCAAACGGCTCAACCTGATCCAGCGTTTTCACGCTGCCTTCAACGCTGCATACGACGTGACCCTGAAAAAGTACAAAAAAGGGGTGATGCTTTTCATTAACCACAAATGGCTGGCTTATGGCGGTGTAATCGCCAGCATTGTAATCCTGGTTCTTTTAATGAGAATAACCCCTACCGGGATGGTTCCCAATGAAGATACCGGAACTTTCTTCGTAATCGTAGATATGCCCCCTGCCACTTCTTTAGAAAATACGAAAGTAGCCCTGTCTAAAGTGGATAGCTTGCTTGCAGCCAATTCTGCCATCAAAAGCCGGACGGAAATTGCAGGTTACAGTTTCATTGCCGGACAAGGTAGTTCTTACGGAACATTTATTTGTAAGCTTAAAAATTGGGATGAACGTGGAAAGGGACAAGATGTGAATTCTGTAATCGGAAGCATCTATATGCAAGCCAAAACCTTAATCAAGGATGCCCGTGTATTGGCATTTGCTCCCCCCATGATCCCCGGTTACAGTATAACCAATGGTTTTGAGTTCAATGTACAGGATAAAACGGGAGGTGACCTGAACGAATTTTTCAACATCACCCAGAATTTCCTCAACAAATTGCAGGAACGTCCTGAAATTGCAACGGCTCAAACCTCGTTCAACCCTAATTTCCCGCAATACATGGTAGATATCGATGTGGCCAAATGTAAAAAGGCAGGAATCAGCCCGGCCACGCTCCTGGCTACCTTACAGGGATATTACGGCGGTATATATGCTTCTAACTTCAACCGTTTCGGTAAACTCTACCGGGTTATGATCCAGGCAGATGCCAATTTCCGGGCAAACCCCGAAACCCTGAATAACGTGATGGTGAGAAACGGCAATGAAATGGCTCCTATCACACAGTTCATCACATTGCGTAAAATTTACGGTCCCGACAATATCAAACGCTTTAACATGTTTACCGCGATTTCTGTGAACGGTGCTCCTGCCGATGGATACAGTTCCGGTGAGGCGATCCAGGCCATTCAGGAAGTGGCTTCCGAAACTCTCCCCACCGGATACGGTTACGAGTTTTCAGGAATGACCCGTGAAGAACAGAGCAGCGGAAGCGGAACAACGGCTATGATCTTCGCCCTTTGCCTTATATTCGTTTACTTGTTACTGAGTGCGCAATACGAAAGTTATATCCTGCCCTTAGGTGTTATTCTTTCTGTTCCGGCCGGATTAATGGGTAGCTTTATTTTCGCTCAGTTTATGGGAGTTGAAAACAACATCTATATGCAGATTGCTTTAATCATGCTAATCGGATTGCTGGCCAAAAATGCCATTTTGATTACCGAGTTTGCACTCGACCGCCGTAAAACGGGAATGAGCGTTGCAGACGCCGCTATCTCGGGAGCGGTTTCCCGTTTGCGTCCGATCCTGATGACCTCATTGGCAATGGTAATCGGATTGTTGCCCCTGATGTTCGCACACGGCGTAGGAGCCAACGGTAACAGTACGCTGGGTACGGGGGCTATCGGCGGTATGCTTATCGGTATGATCTGTCAGATCTTCATCGTTCCGGCATTGTTCGTACTTTGCCAAAACGTACAGGAAAAGATCAAACCGATCCAATGGCACGATACGGATAACACCGACATTGAAGCAGAAATCGAACAATACACCAAATAACATGAAAAATCAAATTATAATCACCTTATGTGCAACTGCTTTACTAAGCAGTTGCAACATATACAAAAAATATAACCGCCCGGAAGTGGATGTGCAAGGCTTGTATCGTGATCCCGTATCGAACACCGATACTTTGGTTTCGGATACCACGAATATGGCCGCTCTGCCCTGGGAAAAGGTATTTACCGATCCGCAATTGCAATCCCTGATCCGTGTAGGATTGGAAAGGAATAGCGACTTGCAGACCGCCATGCTGAAAGTAAAAGAAGCCGAAGCCAGTCTGATGTCGTCCCGTTTGGCCTATGCCCCTTCGCTCGGATTGTCTCCGCAGGGAGGAGTGAGCAGCTTTAATAAATCCTCCGGGCAATGGACTTATTCCCTGCCTGTCGTTGCCAGCTGGGAACTCGACCTGTTCGGTAACCTGCTCAATTCGAAAAGAGCTGCAAAAGTAGCTTTACAGCAAAGCGAAGACTATCGTCAAGCTGTACAGACACAACTTATCGCCACAATTGCAAATTGTTACTATACCCTGCTTATGCTCGACCAGCAACTGGCACTCACTCAGGAAACGGCTATTCTGTGGCGGAAGAACGTAGAAACGATGAAAGCCATGAAAACGGCGGCTATGGTGAACGAAGCGGCCGTTTCTCAAAGCGAAGCCAATAGCTATATGATTGCAGCTACTATCCCGGATATTCAGAATCAAATCCGCCAAACCGAGAACACCCTGAGTTTACTGCTAAGACAGGCTCCTCAAAAAATCAGTCGCGGTACATTGGACGAACAACAATTGCCTTCTGAATTAAAGGCAGGCGTTCCGGTACAATTATTATCCAACCGCCCGGATGTGAAATCGGCTGAAATGGCACTTGCAGGTACATTCTACAATGCAAACAAAGCCCGTGCGGCTTTCTATCCTCAACTGTCGATCAGCGGAACATTCGGCTGGACGAACCAGGCCGGAAGCGTAATCGTCAATCCGGGCAAAATGATTGCCTCTGCCGTAGCTTCATTGACTCAGCCTCTATTCTACCGGGGAGCGAACATTGCACGACTGAAAATAGCTAAAGCCCAACAGGAAGAAGCCCTGCTGAGTTTCGAACAATCCGTATTGAACGCAGGAGCCGAAGTCAGCGATGCTTTAAATCTCTATCAAACTGCCGAAGCCAAATTGACGGAACGGGAAAAACAAGTTAAATCTCTGGAAAAATCTGTGGAATATACACAAGAATTACTAACTTTAGGAACCTCAACCTATCTGGAAGTGCTGACAGCGCAGCAATCTTTGCTCAGTGCGCAGCTTTCCGGCATTTCCGATCGGTTCCAACGCATACAAGCCGTTGTGAACCTGTATCATGCTTTAGGAGGAGGAACCAAATAACAAAACCTAAATATTCATGCTATGATCAGTCCATTAGCTTATGTCGATTCAGAAGCGAAAATAGGGAACAATGTAACGATACATCCCTTCGCTTATATTGACAAAAACGTAGAGATCGGCGATAACTGTACGGTCATGCCCTACGCCAGCATCCTCGACGGTACCCGTATGGGCACCGGGAACACGGTATATCAGGGAGCGATCGTCGGTGCCACTCCGCAGGATTTTAAATTCCAGGGAGACGAAACGATTTTAGAGATCGGCGATAACAATACGATCCGTGAAAAAGTGATTATCAACCGTGCCACCTATAAAGGAGGGAAAACCGTTATCGGTAACGGTAATTTTTTGTTGGAAGGTGTACACGTTGCCCACGACACTAAGATCGGTAATAATTGTGTATTAGGAAACGGTACCAAAACGGCAGGGAATTGTTTGATCGACAGTTACGCCATTTTAGGTAGCGGAGTGATCCTGAAACACGGATGCCATGTCGGAAGCTGGGCGCTGATAAAAGACGGATGCCGGGCAAACAAGGATGTTCCTCCTTATATTGTGACTGCTCATAACCCGATCACCTATTATGGAGTCAATGCCATTATTTTAGCTAAAAACGGCAAATTACCGGAGGAAGTGATCGATAACATTGCCAAATGTTACCGGCAGATATACCAATGCGGAACCAGCCTTGAAAATGCCCTAAGACGAATTAAGGAAATCGTTCCGATCAGTCCGGAGATCAATTACCTGCTCGATTTTATCGAACACTCTGAAAAAGGGATCATCGGTATTGCTACAATCTAAGTAACTCCTCTTTTCTATTCAAATAGAAACCCGGATATTACAGACTTCTTTTCATTGTCTTGCAATATCCGGGTTTTACTTTATTCTTTTTTGTCACCAAGAACGTTCTATCAAAAATATCTCCTTCTGTTTTTACCAAACCTGCTTCTCTGCAAATATCCCCCATTTCGGTCAAAACACGCCCTCTCTACGATGTAGCTTATTGAATCCCGATGTTTCCGATTATTTTCTGATTTTTATGGCACAATCATCCAAACTTTCGATAATAGCCAAAGATTCCACTTTCACTCCCCTATCCCGCAACAACTGTCCACCGTTCTGAAACGCCTTCTCGATAACAAAACCCATCCCCGCCAATTGAGCACCCGCCTGTTGAATCAAATCGATCATTCCGTTTGCCGCATTCCCGTTAGCTAAGAAATCGTCGATAAACAACACCCGGTCGGCAGGTGTCAAAAAATCACGGCTCAGGCAAACCTGATATTCCCGGTCTTTTGTAAACGAGCGAATCGTGGTAGAAAGCATATTTTCCATGGTCTTCGGCTGCTTCTTTTTCGCGAACACCACCGGAAGCTCCATCAGATACCCCACCATAATTGCCGGAGCAATCCCGCTCGCCTCTATCGTCATCACCTTATTGAACCGCTCTCCGGCAAACCGCCGCACAAACTCCACCGCGATCGATTTCATCAAAATAGGATCCATCTGATGATTGATAAAGCTATCCACCTTCAAAATTCCTCCGGGAAAACACTTCCCGTCCTGAAGTATTCTTTTCTTTAATAATTCCATGCTTTTCATCTTTATACTCCTGCAAAAGTATAAAAATAAGCCTATCCACAAAAAAGAGATGCCCGGAAACGGACATCTCTTATAATTGCATCGAAACAAACAATTTTTATTTTTGTGCTTCCACCCATTTCCGGGCATTGACAAAGGCTTCGATCCACGGGCTGACTTCGTCGTTCTCCCTGCCTTCTTCATAGTAAGCCCAGTTCCACGGGAAAGTCGATCTTTCCAGGTGAGGCATCATTGCCAGGTGGCGGCCGTCCTTGCTGCAAATAGCTGCTGCGGCAAAAGCCGAACCGTTCGGGTTGGCCGGATACCTGTCATAGCTGAATTTAATAGGGATAGCATATTCGCTTTCGGCATAAGGCAATTTGAATTTACCTTCTCCGTGAGTGATCCACACCCCTAAACGAGAACCTGCCAAGTTTTTCAACATCACAGAATCGTTCGGCTGAATGGTCACGTTCACAAAATTCGATTCCAATTTATGAGAATCGTTATGCAGCATTTCCGGCATATCCTGATGTTCCGGGTAAATCAATCCCAAAGCCACCATCAGCTGGCAACCGTTACAAATCCCCAAACTCAGAGTATCTTTGCGTTTGTAAAAGTTTTCCAATGCCAAACGGGCTTTCTCGTTATATTTGAATGCACCTGCCCAGCCTTTAGCCGATCCCAGTACATCGGAATTAGAGAAACCACCTACAAAAACAATCATATTTACATCTTCCAGCGTTTCACGCCCGGAAATCAAATCGGTCATGTGCACGTCCTTCACATCGAAACCGGCCAAATGCAATGCCCACGCCGTTTCGCGCTCGCACTGACACCCTTTTTCCCGGATAATCGCAGCTTTCACACCCGATGGAGCGGTACGATTCATCGACAAGCCCAAATCGGCCAATTTCCCTGTGAAACCTTTCGGGAAAACATATTTCAATTCATTGTGCTTATAAGTCTTGTAACGTTCCAATGCCTTTTCCGCCCCGCTCTGGCGACGGTCTAACAGGTAAGAAGTCTTAAACCACAAGTCGCGCAAAGATGCAATATCCAGCGACCAGTTCGCTCCGTCCTTCTTCATGTTCAGCACTCCGGCTTTACCCGGTTTTCCTAAAAATCCGTAAGCAACTCCGGCTTTATCCAATAAAGCGGAAACCCGTTTAGCGGCAGAATCGGGAATCTGTACCAATACTCCCGGATTCTCGGCAAATAAAATTTTGACAATATCTTTTTCAGCCAGGAACGAGAAATCGACATCCAAACCGAGACGGTTATCGGCAAAACACATTTCCAATAAAGCAGTCACCATACCTCCGGCAGAAATATCGTGTCCCGCCAGGATCAACCCCTCTTCTACCATTTTTTGAACGGTAGTAAACGCTTCAACGAAATAATCTGCATCTTTCACATCGGGCACTTCTTTCCCCACCTTATTCAAAATCTGGGCAAAGCTTGATCCGCCGAGTTTCAACTTATCGAACGAGAAATCGATATACACCAACTCGGTTGCCTGATCGGCATGCAATACCGGAGTAACGATCTGACGGATATTCTTCACCTCGCCTACGGTAGAAATAATCACCGTACCCGGAGCATACACTTTTTTATCCCCATATTTCTGTGTCATGGAAAGTGAATCCTTTCCGGTCGGAATATTCACACCCAATTCAATAGCGAAATCACTGGCAGCCTGTACTGCCTGATACAAACGGGCATCTTCCCCGGCATTCCGGCACGGCCACATCCAGTTGGCAGAAAGGGAAACCCCTTTGAGGCCCTTTTCGATGGGAGCCCATACCAAATTCGTCAGCGCCTCGGCGATCGCCAACCGCGATCCGCTACCTGCGTCAGCCATAGCCGCCACCGGAGCATGACCGATTGAAGTGGCGATACCTTTCACACCATTGTAATCCAATGCCACGGCAGCCACATCACTCAGCGGCAATTGCAATTGTCCCACACATTGCTGGCGGGCAATACGTCCCGAAACAGAACGGTCCACTTTATTCGTCAGCCAATCTTTACAAGCCACCGCTTCGATCTGCAACACCTGTTCGATATATTCTTCCAATTTATCGGCACTATATTCCAGATCGCCGTATTTTTCTTTCATCGTCTTGTCCTTCATGATGGTCTTCGGAGGGTTTCCGAACATATCTCTCAGTTCCAGGTCGATAGGACGCTCCCCGTTATTTGCATTCTCAAAGGTAAAACGATGATCTCCGGTAGTTTCTCCGATCACATACATCGGAGCCCGTTCACGGTCGGCAATAGCCTGCAAAGTAGCAACATCCTTTTCTTTCATCACCAAGCCCATACGCTCCTGCGACTCATTTCCCACAATCTCTTTGGCCGACAAAGTGGGATCGCCGATAGGCAATTTATCAATATGAATCATTCCCCCGGTCTCTTCCACCAGCTCTGACAAACAGTTCAAATGCCCACCGGCACCGTGGTCGTGAATAGATACAATCGGATTGTTATCGTTTTCCGCCATAGCGCGGATTGCATTGCAAACCCTCTTTTGCATTTCGGGGTTGGAACGCTGCACGGCATTCAATTCGATAGCTCCGGCATATAACCCGGTATCTACCGAAGAAACGGCTCCCCCGCCCATACCGATACGGTAGTTATCTCCGCCTAACAACACCACCTTATCCCCTACGTCCGGAGTATGTTTCAACGCCTGCTTACGATTGGCAAATCCAACGCCTCCTGCCTGCATGATCACTTTATCGTATCCATAAGTATTTCCATCCTCCTCGTGCTCGAAAGTCAATACAGAGCCACAGATCAAAGGCTGTCCGAACTTATTTCCGAAATCCGACGCTCCGTTGGAAGCTTTGATCAAAATATCTTCAGGTGTCTGGTACAACCATTTCCGGGGATCGATTTTCTGCTCCCAGGGCCTTCCGGCATCCAAACGCGGATAAGAGGTCATATATACAGCCGTTCCGGCCAAAGGCAAAGCAGCCAGCCCTCCGGCAATACGGTCGCGGATCTCTCCTCCCGTTCCGGTGGCAGCCCCGTTGAACGGCTCTACCGTCGTCGGGAAATTATGAGTTTCCGCTTTCAGGGAAATCACCGTTTCGATCTCTTTGGTTTCAAAGAAATCGGGCTTATCGTGTGTATGCGGTGCAAACTGCACGGCAACGGGTCCGTCGATAAAAGCACAGTTATCTTTGTATGCAGAAACAATCCGGTTCGGATTTTCCTGCGAGGTTTTCTTGATCAGTTTAAAAAGAGAACTTTCCTTTTCCTCTCCATCGATAATAAAAGTTCCGTTGAATATTTTATGACGGCAATGCTCCGAATTTACTTGTGAAAAACCGAATACTTCGGAATCTGTAAGAGAACGTCCTAACTTTTGGGCCAATCCTTCCAGATAAGCTATTTCATCCTCGTTCAGCGCCAACCCTTCTTGCTTATTATACTCCCGGATATTTTCAATATATATCACCGGATCGGGCTGTTTGTCTATCGTAAAAATATACTGGTCCAATCCTTTGTAAAACGCCTGTAACATAGGATCGAAAGGAGTTTTTTCACTCTCTGTTTTCGTAAATTCCTCGATGCGCAAAATGCCGCCGATACCCATATTCTGGGTAATTTCAACCGCATTCGTACTCCAGGGGGTGATCATTTCCCTTCTCGGACCGATAAAGAAACCTTCCAGCTGACTGCTACCGACTTTTTTAGCACCGCTGAACAACCATTCCAATTTACTTACATCAAGGGGATTTTCAGACGTTTTATAGTGTACGGCATACACTGTCACATCTTTTTGATAGAAAACTATTGCCATGTTTGATATATATAATTATTTAAGCACTTGGTTGCGCAAAGATAATAAAACTGTCGGAAAATATCAGGCAACAATGATTTTTCATTACAATTGCTATAAGCTGTTTAAATTTTTCCATTTCTAAAAGAATATTCCTTCGGGATGGGCATTCTTTTTTCATATCTCCCCCCTTTCGCTCTATTCACCAGACCTATAGAGTATCCCTGTTATCAGGCTGAAAAACGACTGCGTTATATTTTTTACCGTTCACTTTCCCGGCACATCTTTAAAATCAAACGCCATAACTTCCGAAATCCGGTTTCCTACAACTCATTCTATAATAATATTACCAGAACCCCATTCGCAACATCCGACTACTATTTTATTGATTTTTTAACAAAAAACGAACAAACCGGACAGCACACTCTGTCGATTAAAAACTAATCTTGCGGTACGGTAAAATAAAAAAACGGGCTTTCCTCTTTTCATTGCATGACTTATAAACCATTCACAACTCTGTAATTTATTTACAGATTATCAATACATTACACCAAAAATCATTTTGTATATCCATACACTTCGATTAAAATATTCCGATTTATTTTACCCCTTTCTCTTTCTCCAGTCATAAAAATAAAGGTTTAAGAAAATTTTATATCTTTGCCGTTCATTGTAAAGTACATGGAAAAATTACTTCAAATAGCAATAACTGCCGCATTGGCGGCTGGTGGGAAAATTTTGGAAATATACAACGATCCGTCCGCAAATTTTCAGGTAGAAAGAAAATCCGACGACTCTCCGCTTACCATAGCAGACCGGCTGTCGAACGAGGTGATTATGGAGTACCTGAAAACCTCGTCTTATCCTGTTGTCAGCGAAGAAAATAAAGCCGTACCCTATGAAGAACGCAAATCATGGACAACCTTATGGATCGTCGATCCCCTCGACGGTACAAAAGAATTTATCAAACGTAACGGGGAATTTACCGTCAATATTGCATTAATCTATCACGGAACTCCGATTTTAGGAGTTATATATGTGCCCGTAAAAAAAGAACTTTATTACGGCACGCTTAAAGAGGGAGCTTACAAAGTATCGGATATCGCATTTGCCCCCGGCATGGATTTCAATAAGATGCAAAAAGTCCGCCTGCCTCAACAACAGCAGCGAAATGCATTTGTCGTGGTAGCTTCCCGCTCACACATGAGCCCGGAAACAGAAAATTACATCAATCGTCTTAAAAATTTATATTCCGAAGTGGAACTGACTTCCGTAGGCAGTTCCATTAAAATATGTTTTGTAGCGGAAGGATGCGCCGATACATATCCACGCTTTGCTCCGACCATGGAATGGGATACGGCGGCAGGACATGCCATAGTAAAAGCGGCAGGCAAAGAAATGTACCACGAAGACGAACAAACACCTTTAACCTACAACAAAGAGAATTTATTGAATCCCTGGTTTATCGTTAAATAACTTTTACCAGAAACACCGGGCATTCACATAAAAAGATATAAATCTTTCGTCCACTTTAGAACAGACAGAATAGGAAAGAAAAACATGGATAATATTTACCCGATATTTGAAAAAACATTACAGCGGTCAGATCGCGAAGCTCTATTGAAACAACGGGGTATCATGATTTGGTTCACCGGACTCTCCGGTTCCGGGAAAAGTACCTTAGCGATTGCTTTAGAAAGGGAATTATATAAACAAGGTATCCTATGCCGGATTCTCGACGGAGACAACATCCGAAGCGGCATCAACAACAACCTCGGTTTCTCGGAAGCCGACCGCACAGAAAATATCCGTCGTATAGCAGAGGTATCCAAACTTTTCGTCGATTGCGGAATCGTTACGATTGCAGCGTTCATCAGCCCGACGAATGCCATTCGCGAAATGGCGGCCGAAATTATCGGAACAAAAGACTTTTTAGAAATCTATGTCAGCACACCGATCACGGAATGCGAAAAACGGGACGTAAAGGGACTTTATGCCAAAGCAAGACGCGGGGAAATCAAAGATTTCACAGGCATCTCCTCCCCCTTCGAAGCTCCGGAAAATCCGTTTATCACCATAGACACTTCCTGGCAACCTTTGGAAAAGTCGGTCGAAATATTGCTCGAAGCGATTAAACCTAAAATTGCATGGCATCCCGCAAAAGAGTAAAACACGCCCAGATTAATTTTCTATAAAAATAGAGTTATCGCCAGTAAATTGATAAATTTGCGCGTCGAATAAAATCGGTAATAAAATAAAACAGAATGTCAGAATATAAATTAAGTCACTTAAAAGAACTGGAAGCCGAATCCATCCACATCATTCGGGAAGTGGTTGCAGAATTTGAAAATCCGGTTATGCTTTATTCTATCGGAAAAGACTCATCGGTAATGGTGCGTCTGGCTGAAAAAGCTTTCTATCCGGGTAAAGTACCTTTTCCATTGATGCACATCGATTCTAAATGGAAATTTAAAGAAATGATCGAATTCCGGGATAAATATGCCAAAGAATACAATTGGGATTTGATCGTCGAATCGAATATGAAAGCCTTTCATGAAGGGGTCGGTCCCTTTACTCATGGCAGCAAAGTGCATACCGACCTGATGAAAACCCAGGCTCTATTACAGGCTTTGGATAAATATAAATTCGATGCCGCTTTCGGAGGAGCACGCCGGGACGAAGAAAAATCACGTGCCAAAGAACGTATTTATTCTTTCCGGGACAAATTCCATCAATGGGACCCCAAAAATCAGCGTCCTGAACTTTGGAATCTGTATAATGCCAGAGTGCATAAAGGAGAATCGATCCGGGTATTCCCTCTGTCGAACTGGACAGAACTCGATATCTGGCAATATATCCGAATGGAAAACATTCCGATCGTTCCCCTATACTTCGCCAAGGAGCGCCCGATCGTGGAAATCGACGGGAACCTGATTATGGCAGACGACGACCGGATGCCGAAGGAATATCGCGACAAAGCCACCATGAAAAAAGTGCGGTTCCGTACTTTGGGTTGCTATCCGCTGACCGGGGCCGTCGAATCGGAAGCCGATACGATTGAAAAGATTGTGGAAGAAATGATGACAACTACCAAATCGGAACGTACTACCCGGGTGATCGACTTCGACCAGGACGGCAGCATGGAACAGAAAAAACGTGAAGGATATTTCTAAAGCAGGATTGAAAATCTAAGGTTATGACTGAAAATAAATTAAATATAAAAGAATTCCTCGATAAAGACGAAAAGAAAGATTTACTGCGGTTGCTGACAGCGGGATCTGTGGATGACGGAAAATCAACACTGATCGGACGCCTGCTTTTCGATAGTAAAAAATTGTACGAGGATCAACTGGATGCTCTGGAACGCGATACCAAACGTTTCGGAAATGCCGGAGAGAACATCGACTACGCCCTTTTGCTCGACGGCTTGAAAGCCGAACGGGAACAGGGAATCACGATCGATGTAGCTTACCGCTATTTTTCTACCAACAGCCGAAAATTCATTATTGCCGACACTCCGGGACACGAGCAATATACCCGTAATATGATCACCGGAGGCTCTACGGCCAATCTGGCTATTATTTTGGTAGATGCCCGTTCCGGCGTAATCACTCAAACGCGCCGCCACACTTATTTGGTTTCCTTGCTGGGGATCAAACATGTTGTGCTTGCTGTCAATAAAATGGATCTTATGGACTACAGGCAAGAGGTGTTCGATCAGATTGTTTCGGAGTACAGGAAATTTGCCGAGCCATTGGATATTCCCGACATTACCTGTATCCCGCTTTCTGCCCTAAAAGGCGACAACGTCGTTGAACGTTCGGAAAACATGAATTGGTACACCGGGAAACCTCTTCTCGAATTTTTAGAGACCGTTCATATCGACAGCGATAAAAATTTTGAGGATTTCCGTTATCCCGTACAATATGTACTTCGTCCCAACCTGGATTTCCGGGGATTCAGCGGTACGGTTTCCTCCGGGATTATCCGTAAGGGCGATGAAGTGGTTGCACTGCCTTCTATGAAAAAATCACGGGTAAAATCCATTGTAACCTATGACGGAGAACTGGAATCTGCTTTTCCGCCACAGGCTATCACCATTACCTTAGAAGACGAGATCGATGTATCCAGAGGTGAAATGCTGGTACATCCCGACAATCTCCCCCGCATCGAACGTAATTTTGAAGCAATGCTGGTATGGATGGACGAAAACAAAATGGATCCGGAACAGCAATTTTTCATTAAGCATACCACCAATCTGACCCGGGTAAAAATCGATAATATCCGTTATAAGGTAAATGTAAACACCATGGAACAATCCATGACAGATGCCCTGGAACTGAACGAAATCGGACGTGTGGTATTCACCTCCAACAAACCGCTTTTCTTCGATCCGTACAAACAGAATAAAAACACAGGTGCTTTTATTCTGATCGACCCGATCACGAACAACACCTGTGCGGTAGGCATGATTATCGATAAAGTCAATGCCAAAGACCTTTCGACCAACATCACAGAGGATGACCGCCGACGGATGAGAGCCGGCGAATCTATTATCTCTGCCGAAGCCCGGTCGAGACGATACGAGCAGGAAGGACATATTTATAACGTGACGGGAGAAGCTGCCGACGAATTTGCCTATACGCTGGAACGCCGACTGTTCGATATCGGAAAAATCGTTGTGGTGATCGACGGACGGGAACTGAAAGAAGCGGATCGGATTGCCGATACACTTTTCCGTCAGGGATTGATTGTAATCTGCATAGAAGGACATGCCGAAGGCAAAAACACGACGAAGTGCATTGCAGAATCGAACAAGGTTTCTGCTTCGGTTGAAAATTTAATTCATTGATAACGAAAATAAAAGGATGAAATACGAAATGTATTTCATCCTTTATTTTTAATATTATAAATATGGGAGTTTTAGAATTTCAAAAATTACCGGTAAATACATTGGTGGGAGCCGACTGGCAGACCTTTAAAGGGATCACCCAGGGGCAAACCATAGACAAGGGGTATCGCACTAAATATTTCCTGACCAAAGTAGTATGCCGTTTGTTAAGTTCTTTGAAACCGATTCAGGACAGAAGATACAACAAACGCCTCAAAAATCAGGCAATCGACATGGAACCCGTATTTATCCTGGGACATTGGCGCAGCGGAACGACTTTCGTGCATAATGTGCTGGCACTCGATAAACATTTCGGTTATACCACCACCTATCAAACGGTACTCCCTCATTTGATGTTGTGGGGACAACCTTTTTTTAAAAAGACGATGGCCTGGTTAATGCCCGACAAGCGCCCCACCGATAATATGGAACTGAGTGTGGATTTACCGCAGGAAGAAGAATTCGCCCTCTCGAATATGATGCCTTACTCCTATTACAATTTCTGGTTTTTACCCAAAAACACTTTAGAATATTGTGATAAATACCTTATCATGCAGACTTCCACGGAGGAAGAAATCAGAACATTCAAGAACACCTTCATGAAGCTGATAAAAATTTCGTTGTGGAATACCAAAGGCACACAATTTCTTTCTAAAAATCCTCCTCACACAGGAAGGGTAAAAGAGATTTTGGAAATGTTTCCTAACGCGAAATTCATTTACCTGATGCGTAATCCATATACGGTGTTCGAATCTACCCGTAGTTTCTTCACCAATACGATACAACCGCTAAAATTGCAAAACATTCCGAACGAATATATCGAAGCCAACATCCTCGATGTTTACCAGCGTTTGTATAAAAAATACGAAGAGGATAAAAAACTGATTCCGGCAGGGAATCTTATCGAAATCAAGTTTGAAGATTTCGAAAGCAATGCCTTGGAAATGACCCGAAAAATCTATGAGACACTCTCATTGCCGGGATTCAACGAGGCAGAGCCTGCAATAAAAAAATATCTGGATAAAAAGAAAGGCTATAAAAAGAATGCCTATCAATACGATCCACGAACAATAGAACTGGTAGAAAAAAATTGGGGATTCGCCTTAAAACAATGGGGCTACGAAAACACAAAATAATACTTGTGTCTTATTATAAAACGGAATAAACACGACCAAAGCTGTGTTTATTCCGTTTTTCTTGTCTAATTTCTCCTTACTGTAATTTCTCCGGTAAAATTGATTTATATATTAAATTTCACCTTCACAATTAACGGATTGCTATCCTCGTTACCCAATTTTATATCTTTCCGGGTAATTAAATATTTCTTCAAAGGGTCCATATCATTGGGTAAATTGGCTTTATCATACTCATTGTAATCATGAAATACATAATAGAAATAATCCTCATCGGAAGCATATCCTATGACTAAATTAGGATTGCTTAAACCGACAACTTTCCAACTGATACCCGAAAGAGTTTTTTTATTGACCAAAAAGAATAGATTATTCGCATCTTCGGGAGCAGCACATGAAAAATAAAACTGATTTCGTGTTTCCTGAAAATAGATCGGTAATTTATAATACGGAGCATATATAAATCTTTGTAGATCAAACCCGCCATCGGTTTCAAATTTTATATATCTACAAGGGATACCTTTTTCTTTAAAGTCAATTTTTACAAATGGGTAGATTTCACCGTTCTTTATTCGATAACATATATTATCTCCGGTTTGTGGACGAATAAGATAGCTGTTATCGTAAGACTGTGTAATAATTCTCGAAACAATAACATAGTCCTCACGAAGCAAAAAATGGGCAATATGATTCCCGTTTTTATCAAATTGATTCAAACAATAGAAATCATGTTCAAAATCACTATCATTAAACGGATTACATCCAAAAAGAAAAAAGCCGCCTTCAGTAGCAGGAGCTATTCCGATACAAGTAGGATATTTTTCTGGAAAAAGAGGTGTAATCTGTTGAATAAATTGTCCGTTATCTAAGGAATATTTTAAAACATTATTATTATAATCTACTGCGAATAAAAATTTTCCATCGATGCACATATCGTATATTTTCTGATATTCGCCCGGAGCACGTCCTATTTTACCGATCCGGAACAAGAAATTTCCATTAGAATCAAATAAAAGGATTCCGGTCGAATTAAGAATCACAAGACGTTTATCCGAAGTCAATAATATTTTTTCGATATGTGTTATTAAAGATTCGTCTGTTGTTTCCAGGGCTATCGTTTGGATTGAATCGATATAAGAATCGAAATCCCCTATCAGAGCTGTTTGCTCATGCGGGTAAGAAATTAAAACCGATGCCCGCTCCTGTGATTTCGGATAATTACAACATACTGAAATAAAAATCACAGAAAATATAGTTACGAAAAATCTTATACTCATAATAAAAATACTTTATATTCATATTGT
>OGOU01001553.1_pt1 | contig 17588 bp, 10 predicted proteins | sample 1552721 | NCBI WGS metagenome assembly OGOU01 (sample SAMEA2580176, study PRJEB22360) | human gut metagenome | biome: human gut; feature: human-associated habitat; material: faeces | place: Denmark | collected 2008/2010
CCGGGAAAAGGAGTGGTATCACTTCTTTTGACATTCCCTTTATTGCTGTGAAAGATGCTTCCTCAACCTCCATCTACGGCGCACGCGCCGCCAACGGCGTAGTGGTAATCACCACCAAACGCGGCCTCTCCATAGACAAAGCCAAGGTTACGCTACGCGCGCAATACGGCTTCTCCCAACTGGCATCCGACGGCAAATGGACCATGATGAACACCCCCGAACGCATACAGTTCGAGAAAGAAATAGGCCTGGACACCGGGCAGGACTACGAACTGCTCTCACGCACCAACGTCAACTGGCTGAAAGAGATTTTCAACGACCGCGCACCGTTGCAGAACTACGAACTCTCCGTGAACCGCGCCACCGAACGACTGAACTACTACGTTTCGGGCGGATTCTACGACCAGGACGGTATTGCCCAGAACTCTTCCTTCCGCCGTTACAACATGCGTGCCAATGCCGAAGTGAAAGCCAGCAACTGGCTGAAGATAGGCACAAGCACGATGTCTGCCTACGAGGAAGTGCAACAGGCGGAAGAGGGAGACATGGCGATTTATACGCCGATAGCCGGCTCGCGCTTCATGCTCCCCTACTGGAGCCCGTACAACAAAGACGGTTCGCTGGCATCCGAGAACAACGGCACATGGACGGGTACGGGACAGAACCCCATCGAATGGATGGCAAACAACCCGGTAAGCTACAAGAAATACAAAGTACTCTCCACCGTATTCGCAGACATCACCCCGATACAGAACCTGACTGTACGCATACAGTTCGGCGCGGACTACTCGCACTCCACCACTTTCATGCAGTCGTTCCCAAGCTACGTCATCAACAACGAACAGGGTACCGCCGGACGCAACTCGGCGGATGTGCTGAAGCTGAGCGAGACGGCCACCGCCAACTATCGCTGGGCACTGAACGAAGACCACTCTTTCAACTTCATGCTGGGGCAAGAGGCCATGGACTACCAGTCCAGTGGTTTCCAAGTGGTAACGAAAGGACAGTCCAACGACTTCCTTACGAACATCAGCTCCGGTACGCGCGCCTCTTCCTGGGACGACACCACCAGTGCATACTCCTACCTCTCGTTCTTCCTTCGCGGCGAATATAACTACAAAGACCTGTATTACGGCGAAATGGCCGTACGTACCGACGCCTCCTCGCGTTTCGGCAAAGACCACCGCTGGGGTATGTTCTGGTCGCTCGGCCTTATGTGGAACATCAAGAACGAACCCTTCCTGAAAGACATCGAATGGCTGACGGGAGCACAAATCGCACTCAGCACCGGTACATCGGGCAACTCGGAAATACCCTACTACGACCACCTGGCACTCGTTTCCGGCGGCCCGAAGTATAACGACGAAGCCGGTATCTACCCCAAACAGAGCGGCAACGAAGAGCTGAGCTGGGAACAGACCTGGTCCAACAACATCGGGCTGCGCCTGGGCTTCTTCAACCGCGTCAACCTCGACATCGACTTCTATCACAAGAAAACCACCGACATGCTGATGTCCGTACCCGAAAGCTATGCCATCACCGGCGAGGGCTATCGCTGGGACAATATCGGAGCGATGGTGAACCGGGGCGTGGAAGTGTCGGTCAACAGCGACATCATACGCACCAAAGATTTCACCTGGAACCTCAACGCCAACGTGTCCTACAACAAGAACAAGCTGGTGGAACTGTACAACGGCGTGCAGGAGTACGTAAACTCCACCACCGGACTGAAATTCGTTGTGGGACATCCCGTACACGAATATTTCCTGAACCGCTACGCCGGCGTGAACCCCGCCAACGGCGATGCCCTGTGGTACACCAAGGACGGCGAACTGACCACCGAATTTAACGAAGGCGACAAGGTTATGACCGGAAAGACGTTCGACGCCCCGTGGGCAGGCGGCTTCGGCACGACTTTCGCATGGAAGGGGCTTTCGCTGTCGGCACAGTTCAGTTGGATGGCCGACCGCTGGGTGATGAACAACGACCGCTTCTTTGAAGAGAGCAACGGACTGTACAGCACCTATAACCAGTCGCGCCGCCTGCTGTACGACCGCTGGAAGAAACCGGGCGACATCACCGACATCCCCCGCTACGGCGTGACGGCGCAACTGGACGACCGCTTCCTGGAGAACTCCTCGTTCCTGCGCCTCAAGAACCTGACACTGGCATACGCACTGCCGCAACCGCTGCTGAAGAAGACCAATTTCTTCACCTCGGCACGCGTGTACCTGCAAGGACAGAACCTGCTGACCTTTACAGGATTCACCGGACTCGACCCCGAAATGTCGAGCAACATCTACCGGGCACAGTACCCGGCTTCGCGCCAGTTTACGCTGGGCATCGAAGTTTCATTCTAAACCTATCAAGCAAAAGAAAAATGATTAAGAAATTCAAACTATACATCATACTGATTGCCATGGCAGTGTCGTCCGCTTCCTGTCTGGACAAGATGCCGGAGGACGGGATTCCTTTCGACAAGTCACTGCAAACGGTATCCGACATAAACCTCGCGGTTATCGGTATCTATGATGCTTTCAGGAGCAATTACCTCTACTCGGGCAACCTGACACTGCTGCCCGACATACAGACCGACCTGGTGTACGGAGTGAACGGCAACACCAACATCTACGGCGACATCTGGCGCTGGAAAGAAATCAAACCCACCAATACCGACATCGAAGCCGTGTACGGTGCGTTGTACGAAGTGATCAACCGCTGCAACTTCATGCTCGACCGTGCGGCAGAGCTGCTGGAACTTGAGGAAGACTTCAATACCGATACGCAGGGAACACTGTACGACAGCATCTACTTCAACGAATATACGGTGCATGCCCTCCGCGCCCGCGTACTTCTCTATATGAAGCGGTGGGACGAGGCCATCAAGTATGCCACCAAAGTCATAGACAGCGGTTACTACTACCTGTCGAGCTGCACACAGGCAGCCACTTCGAGCGCAAGCTACTACAAATACATGTGGACCAACGACTTCTCCACCGAAGCCATCTGGAAAGTGGGCTTTACCATCAATTCCTACGGCGGCGCGCTGGGACAGGTATTCGCCAACTACGACTACAGCAGCGTACGTCCCGACTATGTACCGGCAGAATGGGTCATCAACCTGTACGACCTGAACGACCTGCGTGTCTCCACTTACTTCCAGAGCTTCACCACCGGATACAGCCACGGACTTACCTGGCCGCTGCTGATTAAATATTTCGGCAACGAATCGTTCGTCAATTACAACATCCTCCACGTCAGCATGCCGAAAGTGCTCCGCCTGTCGGAACAGTACCTTATCCGTGCAGAGGCGTATGTACAGCAGGAACATCCCGACTACGGCAAGGCGGGAAGCGACATATCCGTGCTCCGTACGGCACGCTATGCCTCGTACGGAGGTTCCACCGCCATGAACAAGGAAAATGCAATGGATGTCATCGAACAGGAACGCGTAAAGGAACTCTACATGGAAGGCTTCCGCCTGCACGACCTGAAACGCTGGCACAAAGGATTTGAACGTAAGTCCCAAGACCAGTCGCTGTCCAACGGCAGCAGCCTGAAAGTGGAAAAAGACGACCCGCTGTTCGTATGGCCCATACCCCAGCACGAACTGGACGCGCCCGGCTCGGAAATAGAACCTAATGAAAGTAACAAATAAGCCCAAAGATTTATGATAATGAAGAAACTATTAACCGGATGTATGGTAGCCCTCGCCATCCTGGTGGCTCTGACAGGACTTGCCGGATGCGACCAGGACAAGGTGCTGTACAACGGACGCAACTACCTGATGTTCTCTGACACGCTTTACCACTATGCCGTACAGGAGAGCAACGAGAAGTTAGAAGTCCCCGTATCCGCTACCCGGCGGGCCGACTATGACCGCACGTTCGCCGTAGAAGTGGTGGACAAGGAAAGCAATGCCGTGGAAGGAAAACACTACAGACTTCTTTCCAACACCGTAACCATCAAAGCGGGTGAAGTGGCCGCCAATGTCGAAATAGAAGGTGTATATGAGAACATCGGAATCAACGATTCGCTCGGATTCGCCCTGCGGCTGATTATCCCCGATGTGGAGCAATGGCACAAATACGGCACGGAAACCAAAGTGGTGATGCAGAAGGCATGCCCGTTCGACATCCATGCCTTTACCGGATACTGCAAGGTTACCTCGACATTTTTCAACACCTATATGGAGAATACGACCCTGCGCCTGATTACTTCCGAAATCGTGGAAGGAGAAGAGAACACGATTGTGCTGCACGGACTGTACTTCGACGGATACGACACCAAGCTGAAATTCAACAACGAGGATATACTTGACCCAAGCATCGAAATGGAAGAGCATGTCTGCGGCAACACCGCCGAACTGTTCAATACCATACACGGCAACGGCAAGCTGGTCATGACACAACCCTCAAACGCCCCCGCCTACTTCAACACCTGCGAGAAGTTTATCTTCCACTACGTCAGCATCCGTGTAGATAACAAGGACGGTTCGCTGGTGGGCGTGGTGGATACCCCCGCCAACATTATCGAGTGGATTAGCGAAGCGGAAGCCGAGAAACTGAAAGAACAAGGATATTAACCCCATAACCATCATACAATTATGAAAATAACAGAACTGAAAAGTATGAGCCGTATCATGGCATTGGCCATGATGATTATCGCAACATTCACCGCATGCTCGGATGACGACGGCGAAGGAAACAAGCCCATTGTATTCCCCGAACTGAAAAACATAAACTGTGCCGCCGGTGAAACAGCCGAAATATCTTTTGAGACAACCGCCGACTGGGAGCTGTCCAGCAGTGCCGGATGGTGCAAGTTTCAGAACGGCGAATTCCTGGAAAGCCTCATCTATGGAAAGGCAGGAAAGCAGACCGTGACCATCGCAACATCAGCCGACGGACAGAGCCACAACGAAGACGCCGTGGCTGAAATCACCCTGAAGATTGGCAACGAATCGCAAATCATCTATAAGGTGACACGTGCCAGAAAAGAGTATGCCGACCTCATCGTCAGCGACGAAGCCGGTAATGTATACGACAAGACCCATCCGCTGACAATCAAGGGCAACACAGCCTCCTCGCCCGTTTATACCGTTATCAAGGCAGAGGCGGAAAGCGGTGTAAAGATAGGCTTCACCAATCCGGAATGGCTGAGCTATACCATCGATGAAAAGGCGGGAACCTACCAGTTCACCTTCAATACCGAGAACACAAGCGGACTGAATCCCAAGTATCCGATTGCCGCAGGTACTTATACCCTGACTTTCGTTACAGAAGATGCCGCCACAGCCCAAACGGACAAGGTGCGCAAGGTGGAGATACCCGTCGTGTACGAAGGATTGCAACGGGATGCCATCGCCATCAGCCCCACCTATCTCAATGCAGTAGCGAGCGTATCCGGCGAGGAATTATCAGACGACAACGGAATCGTAGAGAATATGCAATCGACCATTACAGCGTACAATGATGAATTCCAACCTGTAATATTCGCTGCTACGAAAAGCATCAATGAAGACGGGGAGGTAGAGTTTGCCTATGATTTCGGCAGTACGGTAAGCTGGCTGCACGCCGTTACAGGAACAGGCGACAATAAGGACAAGGTAACGGTTACTGTCGACCCCAACAGTAATACCGAAGAAAGAACTGCCACCGTCATGGTATTCCCCAAAGCCGTTTATGATGAAATAAAAAGCAACTGGGCAGGCCACCTCATCGACGAAAACTCGGGAGACATCAAGGTAAGCTATGCAAACAACATCATGACCAGTATAACACAGGAAGCCTGGCAGGAACAGGGTGAAAGAATCAAATTCCAGGCACTGTTTATGTATGCGTACGATTACGACCAGACCGGCTTCAGAAACATAAAGGATTTCTTTGAAGGTGCTTTCGTCAGATTCGAAGACTTAAAGAATTCGACCGATGTCAGTTCATATAATGTAACCGACAACAATGTATGGAAAGCCTCAGTTCCCAAAAGCCTGCTCAAAAAGTTCGATGAAATGGGAGAACCGGGATACGGTCCGGGCAAACTGATATTCGAAGCCGTTGATGCCGCCACCAACCAGGAAATAACGGAGAAAACCTCTTATGAGAATATTTCGTCCGAGAAAATGGCAGGACAGGCCTGGTCTCAGGATGCGCTCAAATTAGTACGTATCAACGGAATAGGTATCTCCTTTGACAATACCTGCTACGAAACGTACGACAACGGCTACCAACTGGTGGTTAAAGGCGAAGAAGGTACAACCCTTGCGCTCTGTATCGTAGAAGTGTACGACGATACGCAAGAGTAAACAAACTTCTAACGGAATACGTACAGGCAATCACTGTAACTCAAACTACAGAAAAGAAAAAATAAATGAATTCACAGAAAATTATAAAAGGAAAACTGTTTCTTGCAGTACTTGTCACCATGCTATGCGGCATGGTGGCAGGCGGATGCTCCGACGACAAGGATGAACTGGAAGGCAAGCAATACGGCTACGTACAGTTCAAGCTCTACAAGTCATCGTCCTATACACAAGAAGAGAAAACCCGGACGGATGCGGTGTCTACCCGCGCCTCCGGGCTGGACAAGCTGATTGATGCCCAAAAGGTGGAAATCGAAATGCAGCACAACGGCATGAGCATCACCCAGACGCTCGTTCTGAACGCCTATAACGAAAACAATGCCGAATACGGCATGCGAAGTGAAAAGCTGAAACTGCTGACAGGAAGTTACAAAATCATAGGGTATAAGCTGTTCGACAAACTGGATGAAGTCATTACCGGCATATCAACCGGCGAGGACGAGACCTTCGAAGTCGTTTCACGCGGGCTGACCACCAAAGACCTCGTTACAGACTCGCAGACACGCGGAACGGTAACTTTCAAGTTGGTAAAGGACGGACTTTCCACACGTGCCGCCGGAGACCCGGACATCGATTACCTGTTCAGCGACATAAAGATTATCGATGTAACGGTGACCAATACATTTACACGCGTACCCGTCACCATCAAAAATCTGAAGGTTTCTTATAAGGAAGAATACGAGGAACACCCGAATCCGGACTACACCGATGACAGCAACCAACACAAGGACAAATATAAAGATATAGGAACCGCCAAATGCGATTCTGTCGTATGGCTGCCTGCCGGAACTTACCAGGTGACCTCTTATACTATCTATAAGAAGAGCGGCATTGCAGTTACCACCCTCGATTCCAGAAGCCAGCTTGCAGGAGAGATGTTCAGCATCGAGGACAACAAGCAAACGGACGATGCTATCGTTCCCATCCAGTTGTCGCCGACAGCAGCTTACATCAAAGATTACATTGCACTGAAAGCCATCTGGGAAGCGCTCGACGGAAAAAACTGGAGTTATAACGGCGAAACAAATCCCGCCGGGACAACCTGGAATTTCAACAAAGAAATAGATATGTGGGGCAACCAGCCGGGTGTATCGCTGGATAACAAAGGACGCGTCATCAGCCTCTCGCTCGAAGGGTTCGGAGCCAAAGGCAGAGTACCGGACGCCATCGGCCAGTTGACGGAACTAAGGGTACTGTCTCTCGGTTCGCACAACGAAAAGCTGGGCGGCAGACTGTTCGGTACCGGTGGAATAACTCCGGATATGAGCGACGCGCAAAAACAGAAGATGCGTATGCACTACAAGGAACTGTTCCTTGACTATGACCCCAGAGAGAACCTGTCGGAACTCCTGCAGGACGGCATCAACCGCGACCCGCAACTGCCCGATATAAAGAAGAGCAGCCGCATTGATATGAAAGATGTACAGATAGGGCAAACGACCAATAAAATTACTTTCATTTCAAAAGCCGTCATGCGGTTGAAGAACCTGCAACAGTTCTACATAGCCAATTCGCCTATCAAGGCAGAGGATATTTGCAAGGAGTGGGAAAATGCCAATTCCGAATATGCCCGGTCGTACGAAGCAGAAAGCGGTTCATGGCTCTGGAGAAATCTTACGGAACTGACGGACATGGAGCTTTACAACTGTCCAAACCTCACGAGGCTGCCCGACTTCCTGTTCGAGCTGCCCGAAATTCAGTTGCTGAATATTGCCAATAACAAAGGTATCGACGGGCTGAACGGAGCAAAAGACGGAACGGGTGAGCAACTGACCGCCGACTGGAAAAAATTGGCAGATGCTCCCGTAGGCGCCAAACTCCAGATTCTCTATCTCAGCTACAACAACCTGACGAAATTCCCACCGCACGCATCGCTGAACAAGATGAGGAAGCTGGGACTGCTCGACTGTATCAATAACAACCTGACAGGGAAACTGGAAGCCTTCGGCAAGGAGGTAGAACTCACCACCCTGACTTTGAACAACAACCGGATTACCGAAATCCCGGAAAACTTCTGCGGGTTCACCGACCAGGCGGAGGATTTGAGTTTTGCACACAACCTGATAGAATACATCCCCAATATTTTCGATGCGGAATCTATCTACACAATGGGTTCTGTGGATTTCTCATACAACCGGATAGGAAAGAATGACGGGAAAAACATCAAGTGTGATTTGGATGACTTCAAGGGGATTAATGCCGCTACGATAAGTCTATCGAACAACCTGATAAAGAACTTCCCTACGGAATTGTTTGCCAAAGGGTCGCCTATCTCTACCATCGACCTGAGCAACAACCTGATGACAGAGATACCGGAGAACTCTCTGAAATCTCCTGAAGGCAACTATAAGAACACGCATCTGCTGACCGTTATCGACCTGCGCTTCAACAAGCTGACAAAACTCTCGGACGACTTCAGGGCAACCACGTTGCCTTACCTGAAAAATATGGATATCAGCTACAACTGCTTCTCGAAATTTCCGACAGCCCCGCTGAACAGCAGCCAGTTGCAAGCCATCGGCATCCGTCACCAGCGCGATGCCAACGGCAACCGCATCCTGCGCGAATGGCCGACCGGAATTACGACCTGTCCGAGCCTGATTCAGTTACAGATAGGTGCAAACGACATCCGTAAAGTCAATGAGACATTAACCTCGCAACTGTATATCCTGGATATCAAAGACAATCCGAACATCAGCATCGATGTAACAAGCGTATGCTCGCAAATCAGGGCAGGCAGGTATAAACTGATATATGACAAGACTCAGGATATACGCGGCTGTGATGCATTAGACATTAAACGATAAACCCAATAAAGATTCTATCAATGAAATATGTATATAAAATAATACCGGGAGTGATTCTTTTCATGGGACTGGCAGGTGCATGTAAAGACGATGATAGCACAAGTATCCCCGGTGGCATTGCAGTGGATAAGGAAGAAATAACAATCGGTCCGGAAGGTGGAACCGAGCAGATTGCCGTTACCTCTTACAGCAACTGGGTTGCCGGAGCATCCAAACCATGGATTTTCGTATCACCGGCCAACGGTTCCAGTTCGGCGGAATGCCAGCTTGCCATCGACTCTACCTTAGAGAACACGGCACGCACTTCACAAATCCGTTTCGCCTTGGAAGGACAGGAAGCCAAGCTGATTACCGTTACCCAATTCGGCTTCGGCAAGCAAATCATAGTCAAAGAACCGGATGTGAAAATAGAAAGTTCGGCAGCTTACGACAAGCGCCTTTTCGAGGCAGTCATATCGAGCAATGTCAACTTCCTGATAGACAAGGAGAACATTGAGTACTCCTTTGCCGAAGCGGAAACAATGACCGATGAGGACAAAGTGGAATTCGAGGCAGACAAGACCGGCTGGATTACAACCCCAAAGACACGGAACTGAAACTGAACCTCGACCGGAAAGCACGTCCGCGTACCGTCAAAGCCAAATTCCGCTGGGAAATGAATACAACTCCCTACACCCGGATAGCCAAAATACGTTTTGTTCCGCAAAACCCGGGAGAAGACCAGCTGGTGGACGACAACGGCAACCCTATCGAAGCGTTCATCCTGACAGTAACCCAAAAGGCAGCGCCCAAAATCGAGGATAACCGTTCGGGCGACTCGTTGGCCATTATCACCATTAACGAGAAAATTCAGAGTATGATATCGTTCGATACGAGCGAGAACATGCAGAACTGGGATTATGTAACCTTATGGGAAGCTACCGACAAGGATATACCCGAAGGAGCGGTGGGACGTGTACGTTCCGTTAAATTCTCCCTGTTCAACCTGCAGGAAGGCGAAATATTGCCTAAAGAAGTACGTTATCTCAAGTACCTGGAATCCTTCGAAATCCAAAGTAATTCCAACAACCAGACACGTATCGTTTCGCTGGGCGAGGAAATCTGTGAACTGAAATACCTGAAATCGCTGACTGTATTCGCCTATGGTATGGAGAAACTGCCCGACAACTTCATTAAGTTGGGAGGCAAGGTAGACAAAAGTTATCGGGGACTGGAGAAGCTGGACCTGTCGGGCAATAATTTCCCGTCGCTGGCTGCCATTACCGAAGTAGTAAACGAAGAAAACTTCCCGGAACTTTATGCCTTCAACCTGACCGGATGCCGCCGGAGCGACTCTTATTCCGACCTGAGCCAAGGTTCTTCTTATAACGGAAGACCCCTCGGACTGCATATCGACATCACTTCAGGAGCAGAGAAAGAAGCATTCCTGAAATTGCTTACCTGGGACAAATTGAGAAGCCTGCGGCTCTCCTACAATTTTATAGAAGGACAGCTTCCTACGGACGATGAGGTGGATACCGCACTCCAAAAAGCCGGTAAACCGACCCGCTATCAGGACGATGACTTTTCCAATAATAAGGACGACTATAAGGACAAACTGGTAGGCGACACCTGTATCTGGCTGAAAACCGGTGACAATACCGTTGTATTTACCGAAACCGGTGGCAACGCCCTGTCGGTAACCGGAAAGGACGTTCCGCGCGTACTGCCGAAAGCACGTTCCTTCTCCATCAACCTGAACTTCCTGACCGGTCCGTTGCCCAAATGGATTCTATTCCACCCATACTTTGCAGAATGGGGGCCGGAAATACTGCTTTTCAACCAGCAGGAGAACGGTAAGAACTCTGCAGGAGCCAAAGTGGGATTCAACAATATCGATGCTATAAAATTCAACTTCGAATATTACTACGGCAAAGAAAAATCTGTTGACGCCAAAGTAAACGGAGTAGCCTACCCGTGGTACTACCAGCGTTATGTGTCAACATCCAACTAAGCTCCGGACAGGTACTTATTAACCAGATAATTAAAAAAAGACAATGAAGAAAAAATTCTTATACAACGCACTCATCATCCTGGCGCTGACTGCTTGTACGGAGCAGGATATTATCGAACAGCCGTCCACCCCGAACGGGGGGACGGAAGTCCGGCTTCCCGCCGATGTCAACTCGGGTGAACTGTTAATCAAGTTCAAACCCGAAATGACCGATATCCTCGACCGGACAATGACCCGTGCAACAGGAAGCGGCGGAGCGATGACCCGCTCAGGCATCCCCTCGACCGATGAAGTGCTGGAGATTTTAGGCGGATACCATTTCGAACGTATTTTCCCGATAGACAGCAAGAACGAAGAACGTACCCGCATAGCCGGCCTGCATCTGTGGTATCAGGTAAAATTCGATGAAGATACCGACTTGCAGGAAGCGGCAAAACGCCTTTCCGCACTGGGAGAAATCTCAAAAGTTCAGGGAAACCAGCGTATCAAACGTGCCTATGATGTTAAAAACCGCCGCAGCTATATCAGCCAGTCCGCCCTGCAACAGCGGGCTGCCACCCGTAGCGGAGTACCGGCTGGAAGATTTTCGGACCCCGGACTTCCCTATCAATGGCATTACATCAACTCCGGTCAAAACGATTTCGACAAGCAGAACAACGCAGGCGAAATCATCGCCGGGTCGTCTGCCGGATGCGATACCGGTTGCTATGAAGCATGGCAGAAATGCACAGGCGATCCGTCCGTTATCGTTGCCGTACTGGACGACGGCGTGATGTACACGCACCCCGACCTGGCAGACAATATATGGGTGAACGAGGGCGAAGAGCTCCGTGCCGGGACAGATGCCGACGGCAACGGATATAAGGACGATAAATACGGCTATAACTTCGTAACCAATACTGCGAACATTTCGTGGACAGACGTGGAGGATATAGGCCATGGAACACATGTTTCCGGTACGATTGCCGCCATGAACAACGGAGAAGGAGTCTGCGGCATAGCCGGAGGAGACGGAACGAAGAACTCGGGTGTAAAGATTATGATTTGCCAGGTCTTTTCCGGCAACAACAGTGTAAGCCTGAACGGAGAAGCCAAAGCCATTAAGTATGCTGCCGACAACGGAGCTGTTATCCTGCAATGCAGTTGGGGTTACAACTCTGCCGAAGCGAATGAGGTGGAAGGATACACTCCCGGACCCGCCACAGAAAAAGAATGGGCCGATACTTATCCGCTGGAAAAAGAAATTCTGGACTACTTCATCAACAATGCAGGCTCTCCGAACGGAGTAATAGATGGCGGCATCGCCGTGTTTGCATCGGGCAACGAATATGCGGGAGCCTCCGGTTTTCCGGGAGCTTACTCCAAATGCGTCACCGTAAGTGCGGTTGCCGCAGACTTTACGCCTTCTTCTTATACCAACTTCGGTACGGAAGTAGATGTATGTGCCCCGGGAGGCGATACGGAGTATTATAATGCCATAGGACAGGAAGATGATGAGTTTTGGGAGAACAATGAGGTTTCCGGCTCCATTCTTTCTACCATGATTCGGAACGGAAGTCCGGCCTATGGTTATATGGACGGTACTTCAATGGCATGCCCGCATGTATCGGGTGTGGCTGCATTGGGTTTGTCGTATGCCATGAAACAGCGCCGTCATTTCAAGGCAAGTGAATTCGTGGCATTGTTGAAAGAGTCTGTAAAACCGGTTGATAATTGGTACAGCAACGGTAAAAAGAAAACATATTACCGTAACCACAACTCGCCCGCCGCCACTCCTGCCGTCATGGATTTATCGAAATACATCGGCAAAATGGGTACGGGAATGGTAGATGCAGGAATATTGCTGAGCAATATCGAAGGAAGCGGTTCGGATATGAAAGTGCCGAATGTGTACGTTGCCGAAGGAGGCACATCGACCGTAAACCTTGCCTACTACTTTGTAAACGGTGAAAAGCTGACCTATACCTGTACATCGGACGATCCCGCCGTGGCAACGGTTACCGTCAGCAACAACCTGATGGAAGTAACCGGCGTAAAAACCGGCGCCACACACATCACAGTGAAGGTAAGCGATGGAAGCGCACAGACAATCACCGTCACCGTACGCCAAAATGCCGGCGGCAACGGCTGGATGTAATTTAATGTAATTGATTAATGAAACTAATTACTTGGATAGTGTTATTGATATTTGCCCGTGTCCCTTGGCTGCAAAAAGCCGACTCGCTGATAAACCCGCCACTGATGCAGCAGGCGGAATCCATACTGCGTTTCGACAAAAGCACACTGGAGATCGGAACGCTGACCGAGGATGATGCTCCGCAGGCCTGCCGCTTTACGGGCAGGAACATAAGCAAGGAAGCCGTTACCGTCACCAAGGTACGGACCACCTGCGGATGTACGGCAGCGGAACTGCCTGCCGGAAAGATACTGCCGGGAGAAACCGCTACGATTGTACTGACTTTCCATCCGAAGAATCATCCCGGAACGATAGATACGGATGCATTCGTCTATCTGTCCTGCTCGGAAAAGCATCCCGTGGCACGCCTGACCCTGACCGGGAATGTTCTTCCCGGAGCAGATGAATGGGCACGCTACCCGTATGCAATGGGCAGACTGAGACTGAAACAGAACCGGATGGAATTTCAGGAAGTGATGCCCGGAAAGCGACCTTCCGAACGGATTCTATGCGGAAACAGCGGAGACAAGCCGCTGCGCCTGTCGGCACTCGTCATCCCGAAGTTCGCAACTTTCCGGACAGAGCCGGAAGTGATACAACCGGGCAGTGAAGCCGACATCGTGGTAACGGTAGACGCCTCGCTGATTCCCGCCGGAAAGGAAAAGACATTCACATTCCCGATTATCATCGAAGGAGTGGATGCCCGGCCTTCGGACCGGACCCTGAATATAAAAGTAAACTATACCAAGTAACGATAAAAAAACAAGAAACCCGATATGAAGAATATTTTCAAACTAACGGCTTTAGCAGTCTTTCTGTGCTGCCTTATATCCTGCGATGACGATGAGCCGATAATACCGACCCTGGAAGTGACTCCCGCCAACCTGAACGGTACGTGGGAACTTTCCGAATGGAACGGAACTCCGCTGGCGGAAGGTACATACTGCTATATAACCTTCAACCGCAAGGAACAGACTTTTGAAATGTACCAGAAGTTCGACAGCATGTACGCCCGCTACATCACCGGAAGTTTCAGTATCAAAAACGACCCTTATCTGGGCGCCGTCATCAGCGGAGAGTATGATTTCGGCAACGGTGAATGGAACAACAAATACATCGTAACCGACTTACTGGAAAGCGGTTCGATGATATGGACGGCGAAAGACAACGAGAACGATGTAAACAAATACATACGTTGCGAGAAAGTACCGGAAAACATTATTGCGGAAGCAAAAGTGGACAAGGGCGAGTAAAGCAGATTTTTCAGTTTTTTTTTCATAAATTTTCACTCTAACAATTATTTGTGGGGAGTCTGTGAGGATTCCCCACAAGTGCGTTTGCACTACTCCTTCATATGCTTCTTCAAAACCGGATACAACACTTCCGCATAACGCATAAAACCTAAATCCGTAAAATGAACACCGTCTACGGTAGCCTCTCCATCATGGCCGATAATATCTTCGGAAGAGAGCAGGTAGATGTTCTTCTCTCCCCGCTTCTTCAGAGACTGGAACACAGCCTGCAAAGTCTCGTTCTTATCCTTCACTTCTCTGGCTACGGTCCTGTTAAAACGGGAATGGGTAAATATAGGATCCTCCACAAAAAGTACAGGCGTATCAGGATGCTTGCTACGGATAATGGAATAGAACGCACCGGCACGTTCCTGTATCTGCTCCACACTGGCATTCGGAACAAAATCAAGCACAAATACGGAAGCATCCACACCCGCCATCACATGGGCAATCTCCAAATCCAATAAAGCATTGCCGCTAAATCCCAGATTGATACACTCCCGATTGAGCCAACGCTCCAGGATATTGGTATGCGCCATACCCGGACGGGAAGCGCAGCCTCCCTGCAGAATGCTTGTTCCGTAAAAGACAACCGGCTTCTTACGTACCGGCAGTTCCGTTACCGGCCCGCTAATTTGAGACAGCGAATCGATGCCGATGGAAAGAGAAGTCACCCCGTCGTATAAAGAAAGGAATAAAAGATATTCACGCTCTTCGGGCAGCATATCCTTCACAATGGTTGCCTCATTCACCTTTCCTTGCGGACGCCCGCTTCCGGCAAACAGCCACTTCCCGTCTTGCAGGCAATACAAATCAAGCCCCTTAATGCCGGTAGGGGTCATGTGATTCATATTCCTGTTGAGCAGTACCTCCCATTTGGCGGCAATCCGGGTGGAATTGGAACGGAAACGTACGGCAAGCCCGGCACTGTTACGTCCCAACTCCCATAGAGGCTTACGGGAGATATTCCGTAAAGAGTCCGGCAAACGTTCGTAGCGTGTAAGGGTTGTCTTGGTAGCTTTTCCTAAAAGAGGAAAAGCGGAAGCGTCGTGATAGACGATTTGTGCATTGGCAGAGATAGCCAACAGCAAGCATAAGAGAAAAGATTTTGTTTTCATAGCAGTTAAATAATATATGGAATAAGGGTTTCGGAGACTGATACTCAAGTCTCCTGTTCCTTATTCCATATAAGCTTTATTACAGATGATGTTAAGAATCCGTTTGAATTTTGTTCAAAAAGTATTTTCCAAAAGTGAAAAGTATCATTTCTTTTCAGCCTGCGCCCATTCTTTAGCCCCTTGCTCTTTCAGCTTGGCAGTAAACGCCTTTGCCTTTTCCATAGCGGCGGCTTCTTCTTCGGGAGCGGCATAAGCATGCTTATACCCTTTCACCACGTTCCACTCGCCACGGGTAAAGTCGGGGAATGCCACCGGAGCGCAATTATTGTCCATGGAAAGTTCTCCCAACTCCGCCAGGCAGCACCACTCCACCAAATCGTATACATCCATATCCAAAGGCAAACCGTTCTGCAGGCAATAAACCAGACGGCTATCCATGATAAAGTCCATACCGCCGTGACCGCCCACTTCTTTTGCCATCTCACCGTATTTCTTCAAAATAGGATGCTGGTATTTGGCTACAAGCGCTTCCATTTCCGCTTCCGGCAAGAAACCGTGCGAGTTCAAGTCATCGACCTTAGGCTGTACACCCGAAGCTGTCAGTTGGTCGGCATCGAGCGCATACCCCTCTACGGGATACTTATTGGCAAATCCTTTCGAACCGGTCAACTGATACAGACGGTTATAGGGCTGGGGAGTCATCACGTTATGCTGTATCTCAATCACCTTACCGTTGGCAGTACGAATCAGCGTGGTGGTATGGTCGCCATTGCGGAAGCCATTGCAGGCAGAGTCCGTCCTTGCCTCGACCAAAGCCTTTCCCACAACCGATTTGGTATCCATGGCAACCAGGGTCTGCATACGGTCGCCGCGGTGAATGTCGAGCGCCTGTGCCACAGGGCCAAGGCCGTGAGTGGCATACACATCGCCGCGATGCTTCATGTTGTAATCCAGACGCCAGCCCAGCTTGTCGCCCTCGCCGTTCTTCCAATAATGATTCCAGAACGGGCTCAGGTTATGGATATACGCGCCCTGTGCACGGATTACCTCACCGAATACGCCCTGCTGCGCCATATTCAGCGTATTCATCTCGAACCAGTCATAGCAGCAGTTCTCCAGAATCATACAGTGCTTGCGGGTCTTTTCACTCATGTCGACCAAGGCCCAGCACTCTTTCAGATTCATGGCGGAGGGCACTTCGATGGCTACATTCTTGCCGTTCTCCATAGCGCACATCGCCACGGGGAAGTGATGCAGCCAGTCGGTGGCGATATAAACCAAATCTATATCATCGCGCTTGCAGAGTTCCTCATACCCCTTTTCGCCGGAATATACGGCTGCTTTGGGCAAGGATGCCTGCTTCAGATATTTCTGGCATGCCTCGGCACGTCCTTGTTCGTAATCGCAAAGCGCCACGATCTGCGTACCGGGAATATGGGTAAACCGCTCCACAGCTCCGGGGCCACGCATTCCCAAACCTACGAAACCCACGCGCACCACCTCCATTTTAGGCAGTGCCAGACCTATCACGCTTTTCCGGTCTGCCGGACGTTGGGGAGTTTCAACGACAATCGTTCCATTCTCCCACTGCCACTGAGTTCCTTTGTCGTTTGTCTGCACAGTGGATGTCGGTGAAGAACAGGCGCATAATGCAACACATGCGCCCAATAATAATACTTTCAAGCTCTTCATGCTTCTCAAATTTAAAGTTAATCGATACGGATACCTCTTTTCGCTGTTCCGGTTTATTTATGTGTCTCCACAATCTTGGTAGGCGCCATTTCCATATTCCGGCGGTCAACCTGGCGGACTACGGCAGCAGCCAGTTGCAGGAAAGCGCG
>OGOU01001556.1_pt1 | contig 17544 bp, 13 predicted proteins | sample 1552721 | NCBI WGS metagenome assembly OGOU01 (sample SAMEA2580176, study PRJEB22360) | human gut metagenome | biome: human gut; feature: human-associated habitat; material: faeces | place: Denmark | collected 2008/2010
CAAAGGTGATATTACCGGAAAAACTCCGGGTGCGCAAGGACTTCAGGTTTCAAAGGACGGCGGAAACGTGGATGCCATCACGGCCGCCACGATTTCATCCAGAGCTTTCCTGGATGCAGTAAACCGGGCGGCAAAAGCATTGGCAGAATCCGCAAAATAACACGTAAAATCAATGAAAGAATAAAGATATGAACAACTGGCAAACTTTTACCAAAGGGTTCTTCAAGGAAAATCCGACCTTCGTACTCCTGCTCGGGATGTGTCCCACGCTGGGAGTCACCACCTCTGCCATTAACGGCGTGGGGATGGGCTTAGCCACGGCTTTCGTTCTGGTACTATCCAACCTGGCCATCTCGCTCGTGGCAAACCTGATTCCCGACAAAATCCGAATTCCCGGTTTTATCGTGATCATCGCTGCATTCGTTACCGTGGTCGATATGTGTATGGCAGCTTACCTGCCGAGCTTGCACGAATCTTTGGGATTATTCATTCCGTTGATCGTAGTGAACTGTATCGTGCTGGGACGAGCTGAATCATTCGCATCCAAAAACAAAGCCATTCCTTCCATGCTGGACGGTTTGGGTATCGGCCTTGGTTTCGCAATGGCATTAACGATATTAGGTTCTATCCGTGAGATTCTGGGTAGTGGGAAGTTCTTCAACATGACCCTTTACAATGAAAATTACGGAATGCTCGTTTTCGTTCTGGCTCCGGGAGCGTTTATCGCTTTGGGTTACCTGATCGCATTCATCAACAGAATAAGAAAAACCAACTAATTGTAAATTTTAGATTGTAAATTGTAAATTGAAAAAGCAATCTAAAATCTAAAATTTAAAATCTAAAATTAGAAACATGGAATACGTTTTTATATTTATAGCCGCCGTATTTGTCAACAACATCGTGTTGGCACAATTCTTGGGAATCTGCCCGTTCCTAGGGGTTTCCAAGAGCGTACCCACGGCACTCGGTATGACAGGAGCCGTTACGTTCGTGATGATTCTGGCCACCATGGTAACATTTATCGTACAGAAAACCGTACTTGACCCGTTCGGCATCGGATTCATGCAAACCATCGTGTTTATCTTGATCATTGCCGCCCTCGTTCAGATGGTGGAAATCATTCTGAAGAAGGTAAGTCCGTCACTTTATCAAGCATTAGGAGTTTTCTTACCCTTGATCACGACAAACTGTGCCGTACTTGGTGTAGCCATCATGGTGATTCAAAAAGATTATAACTTACTGGAATCCGTCGTGTTTGCAGCCTCAACTGCATTAGGTTTCGGGTTAGCTTTAACCATCTTTGCCGGAATTCGGGAACAACTGGAACTATCCTCCATTCCTCAAGGCATGAAAGGAACCCCCATCGCACTGGTTACAGCCGGATTGCTGGCCATGGCATTCATGGGATTTTCGGGGATCGTGTAATGGGTCAAAAGTTCATAAGGTTTATAAAGTCTATAAGGTCCTTGGACCCTTGCAGGTACTTTGTCAACGGCAATTCTGAGTTGCCGTTCAATATTATCCGAAGGACACCCGTCACTTTATGAACCTTATGGACTTTATGAACTTTACAAACTTTCGACTCACCTTTCCATTAAGCCGATAAACTCGTCATACACGCATCCCGTGAAATCAGAAAGCACCCAATCGACTTTATCCTGTATCTTCTCTCTCGGATTCGTGGTTGCCAGACCGACAACTTTCATTCCCGCACGTCGTCCGGCCTCGATCCCGGAAAAAGAGTCTTCGAAGACACAGCAGACATCCACTTCCATCTGCAACTCCCGTGCTGCCAGCAAATAACACTCCGGATCGGGTTTAGACCGGGTAATCTTATCTGCCGTAATCACACGTTCAAATAACTCGGTAAACTCCGGATGGGCCATTAGCACATGAGCCATCTTCTTATTGTTTGAACTGGTAAGTTCTCACCCCATGTTTCTGTAACGTCCGGATAAAAAGCTCCACACCGGGGAAGTAGGGGAAATCCATCCGGCTCTCGAACTCGTCAAGTTCCCGTGAAATCTGTTGTTGCAAAGCAACATTTCCCTTGAAATAATTCTTCAGAATCAATTCCGTCGTTTGCCCCTTGATCATCTTATGAAATTCCGGTTTATCCGGATGGTAACGTCTTCCCTGTTCCCGCCAAAAATTATCGTACTGCCCTTCCGTGTCAAGCACCACTCCGTCCATATCGAATAATGCCGCTAATCGTCGCTCTCTATCCATAATCTTTAATCTCAATAATACATAGGTCACAAAAATATCGAAAAAAGGGTAATCCGGACAAATCCGAAACAATTTATTTGGTCTGTACGGGATAACTTGATAATTTTGCAACCAAAATAAAGAATATGCAGTTAACTCATCCTATTTTTAAGATATTATCCGGAATCGCAGCAGAGAAAGGGTTGGAAATTTACGTTATCGGGGGATACGTGCGCGACCTGATATTACACCGTCCCTCCAAAGACATTGATATTGTCGTGTTGGGGAGCGGGATCGAATTGGCTGAGACGGCTGCCAAACAACTCGGAGACTTAACGGTTTCCGTGTTTAAAAATTTCGGAACGGCCATGTTCCGCTATAAAGGGGTAGAGATTGAATTCGTGGGAGCCCGCAAGGAATCCTACCATCTCGATTCCCGTAAACCCGTCGTCGAAGAAGGCACCATCGACGACGACCAGAAACGGCGTGATTTCACGATCAACGCTTTGGCCATATCCTTGAACCAAGAGAACTACGGGACACTTGTTGACCCGTTCGGGGGGCTTCAGGATTTGGAGAACGGGATATTAAAAACACCCCTTGATCCGATCATCACGTTTTCCGATGATCCCTTGCGTATGATGCGGGCCGTCCGTTTTGCTTCACAATTGAATTTCACGATCGAACCCGTGACATTTGAAAGTATCAACGCTAATCGGGATCGGTTGAAAATCGTCTCCAAAGAGCGCATCATGGACGAGTTTAACAAGATCATGGCCTCACCGAAACCTTCCGTGGGATTAAAATTACTGGAACAATCCGGCCTGTTGAGTGTCTTCTTCCCGGAACTATCCGCTTTAAAAGGCGTGGAACACGTGGACGGCATCGGGCATAAAGATAACTTTTACCACACTCTGACGGTCGTGGACTCGGTAAGCCGTGTTTCCGACAACCTGTGGTTACGCTGGGCAGCCTTACTGCATGACATAGCCAAACCGGTCACCAAAAAATTCATTCCGGGACAAGGCTGGACTTTTTACGGCCACAATCACGTGGGCGAACGTATGGTCGGAAGATTATTCAACCGCCTGCGGAGGCTGCCGATGAACGAAAAGATGAAATACGTCCAGAAGCTGGTTTTCCTGCATCTGCGACCGATCATTCTCTCCGAGGAGATCGTGACCGATTCGGCCGTCCGGCGACTGCTTTTCGAGGCCGGAAACGACATCGACGACCTGATGACACTTGCCGAGGCGGACATCACGTCCAAAAATGAAGAGAAAGTTCGTCGATTCCTTGCAAACTTCCAGATCGTGCGCCAGAAATTGAAAGAAGTCGAAGAGAAGGATGCGATCCGGAATTTCCAACCTCCCGTCAGCGGGGAAGAAATCATGGAAACATTTCAACTCCCACCCTGCAAGGCAATCGGGGATATTAAAAATGCCATCAAAGAGGCTATCCTTGATGGCATAATCAGCAATAATCCCACTGAGGCCCGGGAATACATGTTCCAAGTAGCGGCAGAACTAGGGATTCAGAAAAAAGGTGAATAGGGATCAGAAATGATCCTTGCGCTTCTTCACTTCATCCACGAGTTTCGTGAAAGATTTCTCTTTTTTCCGTTTCTCATGTTCGGAGGCAGAGAAATGCCACGTTTCCCGTCTAAGTTTCAAATAACTCTCGTAAACCTGACGATCTAGTATGCCACGACTCACCGCATCCAACACAGCACAACCCGGTTCATTGATATGCTCGCAATCCTTGAAACGACACGATTGTGCGTAGTCAGCAATCTCCAGTATCTCATCAAGCGCACCGGGATCATCAACTGCGAGACCGAATTCCCGAACCCCAGGAGTATCAATCAAGACACCGCCTCCATCCATCAACACCATCTCCCGACGGGTCGAAGTATGGCGCCCCTTTCCCGTGGATTGACTTATTCCGGACGTGAGTAACACGGATTTCTCGCAAAGTGCATTCACCAGAGAACTTTTCCCGACACCCGAAGAACCGACAAACACGACCGTCTCCCCCACTGCGATAAATTCCCTTAAATGAAAAATCGTCCGAGACTCGTGAATACTCGTGTAAAACACCGGAATCTGCCGGGTAACGTGCCGTATTTGTTCTTCCACTTTTTGTTGATCAAAACCCAAGTCGGCTTTATTAAGTACTAGTACAGGAGTAATATTTTCTTCCCACATCTGAACCATAAAGCGCTCGGCACGACGGACATTGAAATTATCATCCAGACTTTGCACAATAAAGGCTTTGTCAACATGAGCCGCTATGGCTTGTTTTTCGGCAACCGTTCCGGTTTCCCTACGACACAAAGTACGTGACCGAGGCAACATATCCACAATAATCCCCATCCCCTCATCAAACGGCTGAAAGATCACCCAATCCCCGGTACAGGGTAATTCGAAATCCGACTTCCCGTACATCATGTTTCCTGTCAACTCGCACCGGAACACTCCGCTCCCGGCAACCACCTCGTAACACGTCCGGTGTACAATAGCGACACGCCCATGCGTGAGAGTTCCATACGTCGATTCCTGTTTCAGTTGGTTTAACTTATCATTCCAACCATAATAATTTAAATCTATCATTACTTCATTTTTTTAGCGATATAAAATACATAACCGTAAAACTCCTTGTACTTACGGTATAGTTCAGCCTCGTGATGCTGAAAACTTATTAGTTCCTCGACTGTTTTATTCCCGGCATATTTCCGGCTGAATATCTCCCGAGCTTTAACTAACGGGGTAAAATAGTTCTCCGTCCAGCAATACTCCGGCAGGATAAAAGTCGCCACGGGGATATACCCCGCCTTCTGAATCTGGGCAACTTTATTGGGTATCGTGTCGATCTCCGCGTAAACGGACATCCAAAAATCATGGATCTCTGCCGGACGTTCTTCGGTAAACCACGAACTCTCGGAAACAGCAACATATCCTCCCGTCTTCAGATATTTGCGCCACTCGTTCAATCCTCGTTCAAAACCGATATTATAAATAGCACCTTCCGACCAGCTCAAGTCTAATTCTTCCTCCCCGAAAGGCAACGCATCCATTGAACCGACAATGCCTTTCACCCGTTCCTGGAGATTCAACTCCCTAGCGTTATGATTAAAACGCTCCACGAATCCCGGAAAAAAGTCGAGTCCTGTAATCTGCCCCGGAGCGTACCGTGCCAGCGTCATCGTCTGTCCTCCCGTCCCGCATCCCAAGTCTGCAATCCGGGAATGATCCGTAAGATGGTCTATAAAGCTTAACGCTTTAAGCGTTACTTCGGGACTTCCGGGCCCCTGCCGTTCTGTATTCAAGAAGAATTCGCAAATTAAATTAACGTCGATTCCAAGAATGGTATTATTTTCGTTACTCATGATTGATCAATATAAAGCATACACGTGAAAGCATAATTCTACATTCCTCGTTGTACACGGATTAAAAATTCAAATTATAATAATAGAGAAATTACCCCCGGAAAGAGCTTTCCGAAAGCAAGCGAAGGGACAACCTGTATCAGAAATACAGATTGTTTATTACACCAAATCCGATTGTAATCTAGTTTTTAACATGATGTAAAGATACACATATTTTATTCATTTGAAAATAATTGTCGCTATTTCCGTATAAGTTGGTCATCCCCTCGTCATACGTACACTGTCGCTCAAGCATATCTCTCCAATGAATAAATATACTACACGACCGAGCCATCCGGCAAATATAATCGTATCGAAAATCAATTTTATCGAACAAGAATGCAAGAGGAATGCTCCGTAGTCTAAATGAACTATCAGGAAACTATTAAGAAAAAGTAAAATGAGGATAGCCTAACACGAAGGTAGTCCCAGTGCAATTTTAATGATACGGCCTAGCAGAAACCGTTGCAGAAACGCATTCAATATTTTGTAAATATCCCAATTTAGTTTATATTTGCAACGAATAAATAAAAAGATTCACGTTCATATCGGCAAAATAATAACACGTGGCAACAATAACACCTTTAAATTCTAGTTCCATCTATGACGAAAAAGTCATTCGGGAACTTTTCGAACAGCACTACACGCCCTTGGTGTTATTCGCAGAAGGCTATATTCCCGACTTGGACACGGACAAAGATGTTGTGCAGGAAGTGTTTCTCTCGTTAATCGAATCCCAAGAGACATTCAATGACGTGGATAATCTAAAAGCCTATCTATACGGTACGGTCAGGCACAAATGCCTGAAATATCTCCGCCACGAAGAGGTAAAAAGACGCTACCAGAAATATATGCAAAGCGAGGCTCCGGATGAAACCAAAACTTACGAAGAACGTGTTCTTGAAGAAGAGGTTTACGCTCTCTTGATAAAAGCCATTCAGAACTTACCGGAACAATGCCAAAAAGTGTACTTGCTTGTTTTAGAAGGTAAAAGCAATCAAGAGATTGCCTATCAACTCCAACTAAACATCGAAACCGTCAAATCCCACAAGCAGGTCGGAAAAAAGTTGCTTTACGATCAACTGAAACACATTATTCCCGTCGGGATTCTCATTTTCTTACTGGAATTTTAGACAGCCTCATCCCATTATTTGTGTTTGCCCGTTTACAATTTATTCTCTACCTTTGTTACTAAATACATAAAGACCATGAATACCAGCATAACCAGAAAGTTACCCATCGGAATCCAGACCTTCGAGGATATTCGCAGCAATAATTACCTCTATGTCGATAAGACGGCATTAGCATGGCGTATTGCCAACATGGGTAAGCCCTACTTCCTTAGCCGTCCGCGGCGTTTCGGGAAAAGCTTGTTACTCTCAACTTTCGAATCCTATTTCAATGGACGCAAGGATTTATTTAAAGGGTTGGCTATTGAGCAACTGGAACATGACTGGACAATTTATCCCGTACTGCATCTTGATCTGAATGCGGAGAGATACGATGCCCCGGAACAATTACACGCCATATTGAGTAATTATCTCACACAATGGGAAACCATGTACGGGGAAGGGAAAGACGAAATTACACTCTCCAGACGTTTTGCCGGAGTCATTCAGCGAGCGTATGAACAAACAGGACGTGGGGTTGTAGTGTTGGTAGACGAATACGATAAACCACTGTTGCAAGCCATTAATAACCCGGAACTAACGGAAAACTATCGGCAGACTCTGAAGGCTTTTTACGGTGTACTGAAAAGTGCCGACCGATACCTGCGGTTCGTGTTCTTGACGGGTGTTACCAAGTTCTCACAAGTCAGCGTGTTCAGCGACTTGAACCAACTAAACGACATCAGTATGGATTTTTCCTACGCAACGTTGTGTGGGATTACACCGAATGAATTAACCGCTGTTTTTGAACCGGAAATCCATCAAATGGCACAAAGAAACCAATCAACAGAGGAAGAAATTGTGAACGAAATGATCCGGCAATATGATGGTTATCATTTCCATCCGGATGGCGAAGGTGTGTTAAACCCTTTCAGCGTGCTAAACGCTTTCGACAAACTGGAATTCGGTAACTACTGGTTTCAAACGGGTACCCCGACATTCCTCGTGGAACTACTGAAAAAGAGTGATTATGCCCTCCGCTTATTAATTGACGGGATCGAAGCACCCGCATCTTCTTTCACGGAATACCGGATGAATACCGATAATCCTATTCCGTTGATTTATCAAAGCGGCTACTTGACGATTAAAGAATACGATAAACGCTTTAGAAACTATATTTTAGGTTTCCCAAACGAAGAAGTAAAATACGGTTTTCTCGATTTTTTACTCCCTTTTTATACAACCTTACCCAGTGAAGAAAGAGGATTTTACATTGGAAAATTCGTGGATGAACTAGAAAAAGGTAATATCGATGCTTTCATGACCCGGTTGCGAGCCTTCTTTGCCGATTTCCCCTACGAGTTAAATGCCCAGACAGAACGACATTATCAAGTCGTGTTCTATCTCGTTTTCAAACTCATGGGACAGTTTGTAGATGCAGAAGTACGTAGTGCCACCGGACGGGCTGATGCCGTGGTTAAAACTCCCAAATACATCTACGTATTTGAATTCAAACTAGATGGTAGCACAGAACAAGCCCTGCAACAAATCGATGATCGGGGTTATTTGATTCCGTACACGGCAGACAGCCGACAACTCGTGAAAGTCGGAGTTAATTTCAATGCCGAAAAAAGAAATATCGGGGAATGGAAGATTAAAGGCAACTGAAAGAGAACCATAATCCAAATGATTTTTGAATACTTTGTTTGAAACGTCATAGCAATTTAAAGATTAATAATAAACATACTATTGCCTATCTATTATTTTATTCATACATTTGTAATATGAAAAATATGACAAATATATCAAGTAGCGAAAAAAAGCGTTCTAAAGGAGACAGATTAAATTGGACTCCATTACGAGACGTGAAACCTGTAAAGTTGAAAGAATGTTCAACCTCTTCTCGTAAATTGTCTAAACGGGATTTGTCTAAGATAAATAGAAACGTTACAACTCTATTGATACCGTGACATTTGATTACAATGGATATGATTTAAAATTCATCCAATGTGATAAATGTAATGATGAAAGCAAGCATCTATATACAAAAATATACAAGTTTTTCTCTCCGATAACTCATTATTCTTATATAATACGTGCAGAGTATCATGAATTAGATGTGTACGCAATTAAATTTTACTGTAAACAATTTCGTCATAGCGATTTTAAATATTCTAAAATAGTTAATAAAGGAGATTTTGGTAATATAATTATTACCTGTTTAAAAGTAATTCCAATACTTTTACAAGAACAATCAACAGTTTCGTTTGCTTTTACCGGAGCAAGAACTGTTGACACAAAAAGTTTAAAAGTAGAAAGTCATGTAAATACACAAAGATTTAGGATTTACAAAAATATTGTGTCCAAGAAAATAGGTACACAAACATTCTCTCATTTTGTTAATGAACAAGCAAGTTCATACTTATTGATCAATAACCAAGCGAGAAATGTTTCTGTAAAGAAAAGAGAAATTGAAAATATGTTCAAAGAAACCTATGATGATTTACACAATATATAATAATTACAAGATAAATCTAACAATATAGAGTCACCCCCAATTAATTAAAGAAAATCTTTCCAGCTCTTAGACGAAATGGGCCTACAAACTTTAACTTTCCAAACAAAATTCATCACCGTAATCACAATATTGCAATATATTCAAAAATAATTCATTTTTGACTCACTCTTTTTTACGCTCAAGGGGACTTACTACCAAATGAGCGAAAAGATGAGTCAAAAAGAGAATAACATATTTCAGTTAGCCCGCATCATCGCAGCGTCTCTTAGAGGGAAAGCAAATGATGAAGAACAACGTACCTTGAGGGAATGGTTATCCGTTTCCACAAGAAACAAAAAGATTTATGACGGATTCAAAGACGGAAAGCGTCTGGAACAAAAAATAGTCGAATCCCAACAAATCAACTGGAAAAACGATTATCAACATTTCATCACCAAACGGCAACGCGCCCGCAAGAACAGAAGGATGAAAACGATCATCCGTTACGCAGCAATACTCACACTCCCGATCGTGGCAGCAGGTATTTTCCTACTCCAAAAGAATGATCAGCAAGCCATTGTCTCTATTTCAGAAGTCATCAAGCCGGGAGAACACAAGGCAGTATTAATCACGGGTGGAGGTGAGCGAATCACGTTATCGGATAGCACGTTATCCCCGATACAGGAACAAAACGGGATGATCGTGAACGTCATGAACAACAAGGTCTCCTATACCCTACCGAAAGATAGCTTATGCACACAAGAAAGCCCTATATTCAACACCTTACAAATTCCTCGTGGCGGAGAATATTTCCTGACGCTTGCCGATGGCACGGAAGTATGGCTAAACGCCGAAACGGAAATCCGTTACCCGGTGCAGTTTACCGGCGACAAGCGCATCGTTTACCTTGACGGGGAGGCCTATTTCACGGTAGCCCCGGACAAGAACAAGCCCTTCACGGTTGTCTCCACTCATGCCAGCGTATCCGTACTGGGAACACAATTCAACTTCCGGGCTTATCCCGACGAGCGGGACGTGCAGACAACACTTGTTTCCGGTTCCGTGATCATGCAATCAGAAAAATACAAACAACAAATCAAGCTGATTCCCGGTGAACAGGGAGTGCTGGAAAAGAATTCTGCCAAGCTCACGAAACAGAAAGTGAACACGTACCTCTACACGGCATGGAAAGACGGGCGTTTCGCTTTCCGAAATGCACGGTTGGAAGACTTGTTCAGTATCCTCGCCCGCTGGTATGATCTCAGTATCTTCTACCAGTCCTCGGAAGCCAAAGACATCCGGTTCACGGGTGATTTGAACAAAACCGATGATTTCAAATCCATACTAAAAATAATCGAACAAAATGAACGAGTAACATTTACAGTAAATCAACGCACAGTTTTTATTCAAGCAAAATAAAAAAGGCATCTGACGCTCGCAACATCAAATGCCCAAACTATTTTCTAGTTCTCATTAAAAACATTACAAATGTATGAAAAAAATGGACAAAAACAGCCATTCCTCGGGTGGATTATGGCAAAAACAAGTAAGAGTTATGAAGTTATGCTTTATCTTGACATTTATCGGCATCATGCACCTTTCGGCAGCCACCTATTCACAAGATACACGACTGGATTTAAAGGTGAAGAATGCCACCCTCGAAAGTGTGATGAACAACATCCGCACACAATCGGAGTACAGCTTCTTTTTCGATGATGTAGCCGTGAAAAAGATCTCGAACATCACGCTGGACCTGAAAGGGGCCTCGATTGAAGAGGTATTGACAACGTGCTTGAAGAACACGGGATTCTCGTTCCGGGTACTTGACAAAACGATCATTCTCTTCCGGGAAAAGGCGAAAGATGAGAAAAAGAAATCTTACCTGATCGAAGGAAAAGTACTAGACGAGAATAATCGTCCCATGCCGGGAGTAACCGTGCTTCTCGATAGCACAAAAGTAGGAACGGCCACGGATACTGCCGGACACTTCGTGTTACCCCTACCGCAACCTAAGGGAATATTGGTTTTCTCTTTTATCGGTTACAAAACTCAAAAAGTAAAATATACCGACGGGAAACTGGTTATTGTGAAAATGCAACCCGATGTATCAGGATTGGATGAAGTGCAAGTTATCGCTTACGGTTCCCAGAAGAAACGTACAGTGATCAGTGCTATTTCCACGTTGAAAGCCGACGAGATGAAGGAACTCCCGACGCATAGCTTGGAGAGCCTGTTGCAAGGCCACATGGCCGGCGTGGAAGTCAACAACCTGTCCGGGGCTCCCGGTGGCGGTGGTTCCATCGTGGCTATCCGGGGATATAACTCTTTTTTCACGAAAGGGCAAGGAGCCGATGGTGACACCAACGCTGAAGGTGACGACCGGGCATACGGAACCCCACTTTACGTGATCGACGGTGTGCCGATGCAGGCATTCAGTTCACCCATCACGGGTGCCAACACGCTTTCGGATATTGACCCGTCAATGATTGAATCCATCGAGGTACTGAAAGATGCCGCCTCGGCAGCCATCTACGGGTCTCGTGCCGGGAACGGGGTGATCTTGATTACCACGAAGAAAGGACGGGCAGGGAAAGCACAATTCACGGCAAACGTGTCGTACTCGGCCTCTTGGTTACCGGAGACTCCTACCCAAAGCGGTGGGCAGTTGGTGCGCCATTATAATATAAATGCTTTGCGCAATTCCGTGAAGCCGTATCAGGGTGACGACGGTAAATGGGTCATTCCCACGTCTTACGAGGAAGTGTACAATTATAATAAAGATTCCAATATTCCCATGTTCAACTATTTCTTCGGGAATGCCAGCAAGGGGAACAATGCCTATGCACTGCAGGACAGTTTGAACGAGTTCTACAATAACTCCACGGACTGGTGGCGATATATGTATCGCACGGCAAACGTGTACAACGCTAATTTACAAGCCAGTGGCGGAACTGAAAATATGCGCTACATGATCGGGGCAGGGTTTTACAAGGAGGAAGGTATCATGATCGGGAGTGATTTCCAACGTGTGAATGTCATCTCGAACGTGTCGGCAAATCCTTCGAAACGTCTTCAGTTGAACAACCAGATTTCTCTTACTTACAGTGACCGCAGCCGGGGAGGAAAAGGAGGTAGCGGGCAAAAAGTAGAAGGAATTTCAGTCAGCCCGCAAAAACAATCTTCCTTGCTACCGGGTACCGGCTACGTGGAGAAATATTTGTTGACCGAGCTCAATTCCAATATCGAAAAGAACCAAAGTTATTCGTTGCGTTACAACCTCGTGCTGGACTACGAGTTCATGCGCGGTCTGAACTTGCGTGTCACAGGTGGTCTGGATTATAACCAGCAAAACCAGAATAATTTTATGCCCAGCACGGCGGACAAGAATTATCATCGTTCTTACACCAAGGGAACGATCTCCAAAAGCATTTCTATCCTGAACGAGAACTTGTTGACCTATGATTTCAAGATCAAACAAGATCATCATTTCAATATATTGTTAGGTTTATCCTTCCAGAAGGATCAATCGTATTTAAACAAAGGTAGCGCGACCGACGGTCCGAACGATTACGTTCACTATGCCTCTGGGTCATGGGGTGATGCCAACGGGTTATTGAATGGCACGTTGGGTGCAGAGAAAGACACGAATCCAAGTTGGTCATCTGCCTTCACCTTTCAATCCAGTTTGGAAGAGGAACGCATGAATAGTTATTTCGGGCGTTTCCGCTACAATTACAAGGAAAAATATATGGTGGAGGCCACCCTTCGGCGGGACGGATCATCCGTGTTCGGAGAGGACGTGCGATGGGCTACTTTCCCTTCTGTTGCCGTGGGTTGGGCTTTCTCGGACGAGGCTTTCATGAAACCCTTCTACTGGTTGAGTTTCGGAAAAATCCGTGCCAGCTGGGGACGTTCCGGACAGAAATTCACTCAATCCTATCTTGCCCACGGGATGATGAGTAACTCGAATGTGCAATTTTTCGGGCAACAAGGTATGGCTCCCGATGTTACCGGGGGATTGTTGAACCGGAAATTAAGCTGGGAAAAAACAGACCAGTATGACATCGGGTTGGACATGAGTTTCCTCAATTACCGGATCAAGATGACATTGGACTACTATTACCGGTACACGGAGGGACAATTGCAACGACTTGATTTACCGGGTGACTTGAACTACCAACAATTTCAATGGCAGAACGCGCTCGACGTGTCAAACGAGGGATTGGAAATAGAATTAACGGCTGATATTTTACGGGAGACTGCCGTGAAATGGCGGATGAAACTGAACGGCTCACGTAACTGGAACCGTTTCGAGAAAAGTAGCGACGGGTTCGATTTTGGGAATAATGTCATCGGGAAGTCCTTGTATAATATCAAAGCTTACCAGACGGATGGTTACTACAATTCGATGGAGGAACTTACCTATTATCCCCAGCCGCATGGTTATCCACTACCGACTCGTGAAACTGCTGGCATATTTTTCACGGGTACACGGAAGTTAGTCGATAGGAATAACGATGGGGTGATCACGTCGGAGGATCAATATTATGCCGCAAGTCCTCTTCCACTCGCGCACGGTGGATTCATTAACGAGATCCGGTGGAAACAATTCGATGTAAACATTTTCTTCACCTATTCAATAGGAAGGCATATTCTCAAGGAGTATGATGACAGGGCGATCACCCCTTCCACAGAAGGAGGGCCTTTGACACTGGACATCCGTAAAGTGAACGCGTGGACGAGTTCTGACAACAAAAACCCGGATTACCCTCGTTTGATTTCCTACTCGCTAAAAAACCAGTATTCAGGAGAATACGACACGGACATAGAAAAAGTAAATATGTTACGATTGAAACAACTCACGTTGGGTTACAACTTGCACGAGAGGATTGCTAAAAAACTCGGTTTATCGGGAGCCCGCGTATTCCTCACGGGAGAGAACCTGTTACTGATCACGAATTACTCGGGACTCGATCCGGAAATCGTGGACATCACCTCGGGAATAGATCAATTGCAATCTTACCCGCTACCGCGGAAATTTACTGTCGGATTGACCATTAATTTCTAAAGTCTATGATTATGAAAAAATTAATATTTCTTGTATTATTCTTCCCGCTGTTTTCCTGTAACGACTGGCTGGATGTCGAATCTGAGGTTTCTGTTACCTACCGCAACTATTTCCAGAGCGAACAGGATATAGAGGATATTTTTATCACGATCCTCGGAAATGAAAAGAAGATATTTGCTCCCCTCTCGCAGGAGCCTTTTGACTGGACGGGTATGTATTGTGATGACGTGGCAGATGGTGTAAAAGGTTTCCGGAATTTGGAATGGAGTGCTTATTCTTCCAGCCTGGGAAATTACACGAACTGGGGAGGTTTTTACAGTATTATTTATCTTGCTAACATGCTGGAGGAAAATCGTCACCGTTTTCAAAATGTTTCCGAGGAACGGATTAATTACTGGATTGCCCAAGCGAACTTTTTCAAGGGATTGATGTATTTCGAGTTGGCTCGTCGCTGGGGCGAGGCACCGATTGCCCCAGCAACGGAGGATGCCAGCGCACAAGCCAAAAGCCCGGTGGACACTGTACTGGCATACGCCCTTCGAGCCGCGGAAGCCGCTTTAGTCTTACCGAAATATGACCAGTTGACGGATGCCAGCGGGGCAGCGGTCACCAGCAGGCAATTTGCCAGCATCGGTTCCGTCCGCACGTTACTTGCCAATATCTACGCGTGGATGGGCGGCTTGCACGGGGACAATAAATACTGGGAAAAAGCAGAAGAACAGGCCTCTCTCGTGATCGATGGCAAAGCGGGTGCTTACTCGCTCGTGAGCATGAAAGATCTTGTTACCAAGACATTAGGGAAGGCTCGTGACGTGACCGAGGTCATACATACCATTGAAATGAACGGGCAGGATGATGACCGGTATTACCAAGGAACTTTTTGGAATTCGTACCCGGGATTTGCTTTGTTTAATTACCCACACACGACAACAAATTTCGAGAATATAGAGAATGCCACGAAGGAAACTCGGATCTCGGTAGCAAAAGTGCGGGAATTGTATAATGACGAGAATGACTCGCGTATCAAAGAGTACTGGTTGAACTTGGGCGAACCGATTCCTGTAACACAAATGAATAGTGAACAAAAATTAGACACGATCAGATGGTTCTACCCGAACTTTGCTTACCTGAATAAATGGAGAGAAGCCATCTACTCGGTGAATCCGGATGTCAACCTTGGAGATCGCCCCCTAATAGGCATGGAAGGCAACCGGGTTTACTGGCGACTGGCAGACTTGATCTTGTTGCGGGCTGAATGTCGTGCGCACTTGGATAACGCTGACGCCGTGAAGGACTTGAATCGTATTCGCGAACGTGCCGGTTTGATGGAATACGTGGGTTCTACCGTGAAAGAGGATTTGTTGAGAGAGATTTTTAACGAACGTGACCGGGAACTTTTCGGGGAAACTTGTCGCTACTATGACGTGGTGAGGTTCGGGTATTACCGGGAATTACTTGAGGGTAATTTCAAAACGCTGACGGAATCCGACGTGAAAGAAGGCGCCCTCTATTATCCCGTGAGTCAAAACGCATTTAATAAAAACACATTAATGAAACAAAATACATACTGGTCATGGCATCTACAAGATTAAACACACTAAAGGGAATCGCACTGTTGGCATTCATCAGCTTGTGCTCCTGTACTAAATACAACTACATCGACGGGGGAGTGGCATCCGGGGTACACGATTGCAGCATGTGGGAGTATTTCGAGCAACAAACCGTGGATTGGGATTCCACGAGAATCATGATCGAACACGCCGGGATGAAGTCCATCTTCGATGGCTCCGGGCAATACAAGGACATCACGTTCTTGGGCATCACGGATCTCTCCATCGTGAGATACATGCTAGACCATAATGCCAAAGTGGATTACGATAAAGAACACGGGATAGAAGTAAGCCCCGAGGACTACTGGCATCGGGTAAAGGACATTCCGAAAGAGCAATGCGTGAAAGTCCTCGAACAATTAATTATACAGCAACGATTCATGTTGAAGGATATTCCTCAAGGAACGCGTCTCAAGACGGCGGACGGGGCGGAATATGTCGAAACAGGCGGAAAGGTTTTCACCGCATTATCCGGTAATCTTTTTATCTGGATGGAACCGGAAGATTACGCAGGTGTTGAAGACGCGGGTGCAAAGAATCTCTACATCGCGAGGCAGGTGAATACCGGGAAAAACTGGAGGGTCGCCTCTACCGATATTCAAACCACGACGGGCGTGGTACATGCACTAGGGTATGACTTTAAAATCATTAACTTCTAAAACAACGGAACAATGAGAAATTTAATTTATTGGATTGTTTTGGGCTTTGCCTGGTCGTTTTCCGCTTGTCAGGATGTCACGGTCGGCTATCTGGTTGTCGACGAGACAGCAGGGTACGCGAAAGATACCATGTATATTGTAACGAATACGGAAAACGAGTTACAAAGATTGGAAAACATTTTGGCAACATTCTATTCAAATAATATTAGTTTAAAAAAAGAGCTTGAGGAAAAAGAAGCTACTCTTCAAGAAACAAAGGAACAGAAATACGAGGAATTGGATGAACGATTGACGCCGATATGGGATGCCATGGAAGAAGAGGATGCTGATTTTGATGCACTCATGGATCAACAAATGGCTATAGAAGAAGAAATGGATGAGAAGTATGATCCAATTCTCGCAGAAATAGAAACGAGCATAGCTGAATTAAAAGAACAACAAGAAAACCTTGCTAAAGACATGGGCATTGAATCTCCTGAAATATTAAAAACGCAAATTGAGGAGTACCAAATAAAAGTTGACTATAAACTTGCTTGGGTTTCCTCTAAAATAGAGGGAGTGCAAGGCACAGAACCTGTTCTTTATTCGGTTGTTCGTGTAAAAACAGAGAAGGAAGAGAATATCGCAAAATTCATGGAGAACGTTGAGGTACTGGGAGCGGGAATGGTTTGCGTGAAATATGACTCGGAGATTGCGGGAGGTACTTACACCATAACTCTAAAAATAGAGAACGAGGGAAGAAGTCGAATTTTGGAAGATGTTTTCACAATTGTAGCGAAAGAGGTCCCCGCAGAAGAGCCAATCCCCATGCCTGAAGAATAGCAGGATAAAGTTCTGTGAAGTCATAAAGTCCACGAGGTGAGGGGGTGTCAAAAATCATTTTTCAAACTCCCTCCCCCCCTTCGGGGTATGGAGCCTGCAAGCAGTCTCGAATCGGCTCTCGCTCGACAGACAACGAGTAAACTC